>Ga0316613_10000851_pt1 | contig 22334 bp, 15 predicted proteins | sample OWC_soil_day10_C_2_FD_207647 | JGI IMG/M metagenome (GOLD analysis project Ga0316613, IMG submission 207647) | Wetland soil microbial communities from Old Woman Creek delta, Ohio, United States - OWC_soil_day10_CT_b | ecosystem: Environmental > Terrestrial > Soil > Wetlands | place: USA: Ohio...
ACTCAATTAAGAGCATTGCAGATCAGACGAAGCTGCTGGGACTTAACGCTTCCATTGAAGCAGCACGGGCTGGTGAGGCCGGTAAAGGCTTCGCAGTGGTTGCTACAGAGATACAAAAGCTTTCCCAAAATTCAAAAGATACTGCAACAAAGGTAGTACAGCTGACCGAAGACATACAGAAATCAATCACAAAGACACTGCAGTTTTCCAATTCAACCATGAAAAATACAGAACAGCAGTCATCAGGAATTGAGGAAACTACTGCAAGTATTGAAGAGGTTTTAGCTTTAACAAATGAATTAAATAAAATGGCAAATGCAAAATAAAAGAAACCGGGAAATGATGGCTTTACGTAATCATTTCCCGGTTTCTTTTATTTTTTAATACTGCCCCCATTACCACTACCAGAACAATAAGGTAAAAGAGCAAGCAGAAATCAAGATATGAGAACAGCATTGTATTAACTGCACATTTGATGTAAGATAATACAGCATAACAGTTTATCATACAAAGCATTTAAGTAAATATGACAGAGGAACAAAATCAATATGACAAACCAGAACGAAAACAGAAACAGCATTATTAAGCAGGGCAGCATTTTAGCTGTTGCATCAATTATTGTACGTATTATCGGGTTAATTTACAGAATACCCATGGCTAATATTATCGGGGAAAAAGCCATGGGTATTTATTCTGCCGCTTTTGAAATTTATAATATTATACTGATCCTGTCTTCATACAGCATGCCATTAGCTGTCTCAAAATTAATGTCAGAAAAACTGATACAGAAAAGGTATAAAAATGCGAACATTTACCTTCTCAACTGTTTTATTTTTTCAATTATAGTTGGATTAACAGCAAGTCTTTTTCTATATTTTAATGCTTCCTGGATTGAAAGCAGCCTGTTAAACAAATACGCGGGAGTATCCAAATCTCTGAAAATATTAGCACCGACGATTTTTATTGTTTCCGTAATGGGAGTGTTTCGGGGCTTTTTTCAAGGGAAGAGTACCATGGTTCCAACAGCTGTTTCCCAGGTAATTGAGCAGATCATAAACGCTGTTGTCAGTATTGCAGCTGCCAATTATTTAATCAGCTTAAACAGTTCCTCTCCTGACGTGGCTGCCTGGGGGGCAGCCGGAGGTACACTGGGAACCTGCATCGGAGCATTATCCGGATTGCTGTTTCTTATCTTTATATTTATATTGTATTCTCCTAATATACGAAGACAGATGAAAAAATACGATTCGGAGCCCACCGACAGTATTAAAATCATATATCAATCCATTTTTATAACAGTAATTCCCATTATATTAAGTCAGACAGTTTATCAGGTAAATGGCGTCATTGATATATCATTGTTTAATAATATCATGGGACGTAAAGGTTTTTCTGAAACTGACATCAGTATTTTGCAGGGTAACTACAGCACACTTTATAAGCTGTTAATCAGTGTTCCCATTGCCATCTCCAGTTCCTTTGGGGGTTCCATGATTCCAAGTATTGTAAGCTCACATACCAATAAAAAGTACCAGGAGACCAGGAAGAAGATATCGAGCGCAATCCTTTTTAATATGAATATTGCCTTTCCAAGTGCAATTGGATTAATGGTTCTGGGAAAGCCCGTTTTAAGCATTTTGTTTCCCAGATATAACGTGGTATTAGGCGGAAATTTATTACTGACCGGTGCAGCCGCCATTCTGTTTTATGCTTATTCAACCATAACCAGTTCCACCTTACAGGGGATTAATAAGATGAAAATTCCAGTTATAAATTCAGCAATCGGCCTGTTTATTCATATCGGCGTGGTCTATCTCTGTTTAAATCATTTAAATCTCGGAATATACTCCTTGATTATTGGAAATATCACTCTTCCTCTCATCGTGATGATTTTAAATAGCTTCGCTCTGTATAAATATTTGAGTTATAAAGAAAATAAAACCAAGATCTTCCTGAAACCATTTTTATGTTCTGTTATAATGGGAGTGATCTGCTATGCTGTTTATCATGGAATATATTTCGTTATCAGAATTAATTCTATATCTGTACTCATGGCAATCTCAGCATCTGTCTTCGCTTATTTTTATCTGATAATAAAATTCGGAGGAATCAGCGGGGAGGAATTAACGGAATTCCCTGCTGGGCGCACCTTATACCTGGTAGCTGATAAGTTCCATTTAATTAAATAACGATCTAAGAAAGCCTCGCATTGAGTACCAATGCAGAGGCTTTCTCTATACTAATTTTTTGTTTTTTCCTGATACTTCCTCATACGGTCGCAGACCAACGCATAGTAAAAATACACGACTAAATACAGTCGTAACTCTATTAGTTTAATCAGAATTCTTTCAGCTGGTGTAAATTCGTTTTTCAGTAAATATTTTTTATTTTCAAATAATAATTCTTTATTTCTTAGTTTGTATACATTAAAAAGTCCGCCCCAGAACCCGGCTGGATTCTCATAATGGGTTTCATTTCTTATGCTTCTTAAGAACTTCAAATACAGATAAGTGCTTAACCTTCCCAAATATCTATTCTCATCATCAAAGAGAACCTCTGCAAACTCCTTTTTCGCTTTGAATACCTCAATTATATTATCCCAGTAACCACTCCAGTATGTCGACCGTTTACTTAAGGAATTTGAGGACATTCTGTTGTAGTGATAGAAGGGCTGATCCGTTATGTATAAGCTCTTTGCCCTCATAAAGGACTGAAGAATCATAATCTCATCTTCATGCAGGTAGACTTCTTTGTAAAACTTTATGTCCTCTATCATTTCTCCTTTAAACAGGCAGCACCAGATGTAGCCTGTAGTGATTAACTGGTCCTGCTGTATATCACCATATAGCGGGAGTATGTAGCAACCATATAAATCTGAGATTTGGTACAGACCAGCGGGCAGGGGTAGATTGCATATAATAGCAACTCCATCCTGGCGATGCCTGTAGGCAGAAAAGAATACCAGATCGGCTGATGATTGTATGGCCTCATCATAAAGCTTTTCACACATATTCAATTCACACCAGTCATCACTGTCAACAAAACTGAAATATTGACCTGACGCATTTTTTAAACAAGCTTCTCTGGTAGCAGATAATCCCTGGTTCTTTTGATGAATTAGCTTGATACGCCTATCCTCTGAGGCATACCGGTCACAAATTTCCCCTGATCCATCGGTTGATCCATCATCTACGATTATTATTTCAATATGATCCAATGTCTGATTGATCAACGATTGTATACATCTGTCTATTGTATCCTTCATGTTGTAAACAGCAACCAGAATGCTTATAAGAATTTCTGAATTTTCTCCCCCGTTATTTCCCTCCATGATAGCTCCTTCCATGATTTAATAGCTTAATTTTACAGGTTTTTAAAGATTCAAACCTTAAACAAAACAGGGAGAATGTGTAATATATTCAGAATTTAGTTGAAAACCTTTTATTTATCATGTTTCAGGGTCTTTTTTCGATACTCGGTTGGGGAACATCCTTTCACTTTGTAAAATGAATGAGAGTAGTAATTGGAATCACCAAAACCTGCCTTCGCAGCAATATCTCCAATGGAATCATTGGAAGCCACCAGATCCTTTAAGCTTTTTTCTATCCGATATTCCAATATAAACTTAAAGAGAGGAATCTTCATATACTGCTTAAAAATCCTGCAGCATTCCCCTTTACAGATATGGATGTGATCTGCAATCTCCTCCAACGTTATTTTATGACTGTAATTCTCTTCAATGAATGATAAAATACTTCTGATTCTTTCATAATTATGCCGCTCGGGTGATGTGATTGTCTGGTTCGTATCATAATTTAGATATAACACTTTCCAGAATTCAAGCAGTTTGATCAGAACGTCTATTTCATAGGTATCCTGCTGTTGCTGATGAATGGTTACAAGTTCATTGAGAATCTTTATGATCTCTTCGTGCCAGGGCTTAGTTAAATCAAAACAAACAGAGAATAAAGAAAGATTCTGAATGAATGGGGATACATATTTTAAATAGAAAATACTGTTTTCATAAGAATAAATCAATCTGGGATCGAATGTAATTGATACATACTGGCAATCCATATTTTCATACATGCGGCCTGTATGAAGTACTCCCGTATTTCCAAAAAGCGCCTCTCCCTTACAAAGATGAAACTCCTCATTATTAATCTCATATATCATCTGCCCCTGAGTAATCAATGTAAGTTCAATTTCAGGATGCCAGTGCCAGAGAAACGAATTTGAGTCATATTTTGATAGTCTTTCATTACTTATTAGTAATGGAAATTGAAAATCCCCATGTTCTTTCAACTCTTTTTGGAATTGATTGGTTAAAATCTGCATACATGTATCCCCCTGAAAATGCAAATGGTATCCGGCTTTTCATGGTTTTACGGCTCTTTTCTACTAGAACTCTTTTCCGTATTGTTTTCTTGTCTGCCGTATACGTTCATATAATTCTATCAGCTCTTTCTCAATTTCAGCTTTTTTCCCCCTCTGGAATATATTAAGCTTCATATTAATTGTTTCAAGTTCTTTTATTCGGTCCCGAAGCGAGTTCATGACATCTGTAAATTCCTGTTCTAATCGCTGTCTCTCTTCTACTTTTAAACGAGCCTCTTCTTTTTCACGTTCTCTAATAAGTCGCTTTTCATTTGCTAACGCACGACATGAATCCGCTTTATCACCAGAATCTTTATATTCCCCCAGATTTTCAAACACGGAAGCGACTTCTAAATATTCTGTCTCAGTCAGGGCAGTCTGCATCTTTAACAATCCATCTTGATAAATGCCCTCGATCCGCTCATTCTCAATCCGAGCCTCTAATCTCTGATTATAATCTTCAAGTATTGCTTTATAACTGTCATTCGCAAATCGAACCGCCTTATGGTAATCCGGATATTCACTCAGGGATTTGTCATTTAATATAATCTCTTCCGGACTGCGCAGTTTCAACTGAACCAGAAGCTTATAGAAATATGTTTGTGAATTTCTTGGCTCTAAATCCAAAATCCGATCACAATACTCAGCGGCTGATTCAAAATTCCCGTCTTCAAGGAAAAGGCTGACACGGTCTAATAACTGAGTTACTCCAGGTGTCATATATGGTACCTCTACATTTCCCTGTGACTGACTGACTGGTTTCTCTGCCGCTGCAGACAATACTTTCTTTATTCCCCGTATTAAATCCTGAATAAAACCTATCTTTGTCATATCCTGACTTTGAAGCATAGACAATTCTTCAGGCAAATCGTATGCATCCATATCGCTATAACAGGGAATCAAAAGCCTGCTTCTGTCATTCTTTGATAATGCCAGGTAACGACTCCATTCATTTTTAACCCATGTGGCATTAAAATGCTCCTGCTTTGTGCCAATCACCACCATCACCTTAGCGCTGTTTAAAGCAGCAAATATGTATGGTTCATACTCCTGACCCAGTTTATCCTCTAAGGTAATCCGAGCGAAAAACACTTTATATCCCTCGTTTGTCAGCTGATAATAGACATCTTGCGCCATTGAGCTGTCTTTTGTGCGGCTTCCGCCATCGTTTGTTTCTTTATAGCATATAAAAACATCGTACGGTTTTTCTTGTGCGGATATGGTAAGGATACTCTTTTGAATGTCAGCAATACGCTTTGCCTCCGATTCGTAGAGATTTTTTGTATATGCATCCTCTGCATTTTCAAGTGCAGAAAGATAATCTGCGTCTGTCAGAATGGATTCGTTTTGCACACGATGGCAGGTGGGAATTCGCTCATTGGACTGTGGGTCTTCCACATATTCAATTCCATACTTTGACAATACAAGTCCCCAATGGGCCTCTGCAGATGAAGCATCAATGTTGAGGATGTTCTCATACGCGGATACCGCTCTGTCAAAGTCATTCTGACGCCTGAAATGGTTGGCACGGTTATAAAGGTTTGTTATTTGTTCATCAGCAGCTTTGGGTAAAGTCATTGTGCTGCCGCAATGGTCACAGGTTCCGTACGTTTGATTTGGGGCAGCTTCGATATCGCCGCCACACATTTTACACTTTAATACTGCCATAGTCAGCCTCCTCAAAAATACATTATTTTATTATTTTATTATTTTGCAGGTTCTGTTACGTTCAGCGACCAGCTGCTGCATCTCACCGCAAATGGATACGATTGCAGGTGAATCAAAGGAAGCTGCCGCATCAGTAAGTCCAGCCAATTTTACCTTGATCTCATTTTCAATTGCTGAAAGCTGGGAGCTGCTCATTGGATCACTGTATCGAATTGCTTCCCCAAGGTCTTTCAAAGCCTTTTTTGCAGCTTCATCTTTAGTTTTACCACTCAGACTTTCTATATCTGTTTGCAGGGATTTCATGTAAGAAATTTTCATTTTCACATTCTCATCAATACGCTGGACCTCATCAATTGCAATGTCAGCCGCAATTAACCCGATGAGGCAGGCACCCAATAAAATCGCATTGAGTATAATTCCATATTGGAAAGGAACAGATGGAAAAGCCATCTCCAGCAAACCTACAATGAGTTGGGCAATCAGATAACTCCATACAAGAGAAAGCAGGGATACCCCATAGACTTTGCTTTTTAAGCCTTTCCGCCCCAACGTATAAAATCCAACTCCGGCAGTCAATAAAATCGCGGCCATAGAAAAGCCGTATCCTGTCCAGAACATTCCTCCCTGACTGTTGGGGAGTAAAAAAGCAATTATGTTATAAACAGCGAATATAATAAACGTTATTACCAGTAATAGCCCCTTGTTTTTTGAGATATTCATGCCGCGTCCTCCTTATGTATTGGCAGCCATTTACAGGCTGTTTAACAGTTTTTTCTTTTCTTCATCAAATTCTTCATCAGACAGCATTCCTGCGTCTTTCATTAGTTTCAGCTTCTCCAGTTTTTGTTTGAAAATGGTCATGTCGTCTGAACCTGTTGGTGCTGTAGTGCTGGCCGGTGACTTTAAATCCACAGGGACAACGGCGTCATTGGTAATCCCTGCAACCATTGCGCCCATACCTCCGGCAATCCCGCCCATCATTCCAAGCCCAATCCCAGCATTGGAAAAATTACCTGTTCCTTCATTCTGTGCAACCTTTTCAGCCACATCATAAGCCCGTTCAGACTGATAGGTATATCCTTCCTGTGCTCTTTTCTGAGCCATTGCTGCAGATTCAATCACCATTTTCTGAGCACTTGTCTGCTGATCGATAATCCCAACCTGCTGCCTTAACTGCGCGTTTGCAACATCCGCATATTGCCGGATGTGTATATCCTGAAATGACTCATAGGCTTTGTCTCCATCAGGTTTAACTATGGTTGTAACGAAAAAGCGTTCCAGTGACAGACCATAATCAGCAAAATCTGGAATCAATTGTTTATGTAAATTCGTTGAAAGCTCACCCATATGAGAGTCAACTTCAAAGATACCGAATCCGCTGCTCTGCATTGTCTGGGCCAGATATGGCTTTACTTTTGCCATAAGAAAAACCCGAAACATCTGCGTGAGCCCTGCTTTATCAAGAGATTTTTCTGTTCCAAGAAGTTTCACCAGCAATTTTCTGGAATCTTCCACCCGTAAAGACATCTCACCCGATGCACCTATTTTCAGCGGAAATTTATAAGTCGGCTCCATGTATTGAACCTGACTGTCAGTTCCCCATTTAATTGACATTTGCTCCGCTTTATTAATGAAATAAACCTGACAATGGAAAGGCGTCTGATCATTTGTGGGTTTGCTCAAAAACTTCCTGATCAAAGGAATGTTTTGTGTTTCAAGCGTATGTCGACCCGGACCAAATAAGTCCAGTGCCTGACCATTCATGAAAAATATTGCTTCCTGAGATTCATGGACAATCAGCTGTGTCCCTGTATTAAAATCTTCTACACCCGATCTCCAGATAAAGGTGCTGTTATCTCCCTCATACTTGACAATCTTGAATAAATCTGCCATTTTACTGCCTCCCCTATAATGATTTTAGTCTGCGTGAATACTTAGAACTTTTTGTTTATAATATCAAATCATGACATGAATTAAGACTAGAAGTGGTAAAATATTCCATTATTAGTTATACCTTAAGTTATCTGATCTTTCAATATGTAAGTTACTATCAATATCAAGGAAAAAATGACGAACAGTGTCGTAATAGTTACATTTTCATATTTTGACTTAAATACTGTGTTAGATTAGTAACACAGTAATGAATCTGATATCTCAATATATTATTAGTAAAAAAAGAATCTTTGGAACAAGGTATGAATAAAAAGCAGGTACTAAGAAAGGAGGAGAATATACCGTTTCAAAGAATCTTAATAAATAATCAAATACACAAAAGGGGGTAGTTTAATGAAAAGATCATTTACAAAAAGACTAGCAACCGTTATATCCGCAATTGCACTTACTGTTTCATCATTAGGGGTAACCCAGGCAGCAACCGCCGACCAGACCTTGTTAAATACATATGGGACCAAATTCCAAAGAGACGGTACCTGTGTCTCATTATCCCAGTTACAGAATGCAAGCACCTTAAATCTGATTAAGCAAAGATACAATAGTATCACGCTTGAAAACGAGATGAAACCGGATGCGCTGCTTGGCAGTTCACCCACTTTGATTTCAGTGGCTGAAGCAAAATCCTTAGGATATTATATCCCAAGCGGCTATACAGAAACTACCGTACCAAAAATCAATTTTAATACGATAGATAAAGTATTAAAAATCTGTTATGAAAATGGACTGGGGGTTCGTGCCCACACTCTGATATGGCATAGCCAGACTCCAACCTGGCTGTTCCGGACAGGCTATAGTTCCAGTGCAAGTAGTGTTGACCAAAGCACAATGAATGCACGCATGGAGTTTTATATAAAGACAGTGATGAATCACGTCTATCTAAGTGAATACGGCAGTGTAGTTTACGCATGGGATGTTGTAAATGAATATCTGCATTCTCCATCCGACTCAGAGTGGGTAAAAATTTATGGAAGTGTTTCAACAAGTCCGCAATTTGTAAAAACCGCATTCCGTTATGCAAATGAAACATTAAGCTATTTTAACCTTACCGATAAGGTTAGTTTATTCTATAATGATTATAACGAGTATATGGAATATGCCAATATTATAAAACTGATTCAGTATATAAATGCAGACAAGAAATTATGTAACGGTGTGGGTGGACAGGCTCATCTTTCAACAACCTTCCCAAGCGCCTCCTATTTCAAACAGGCCTATACCGCATTTAAAAATGCAGGGTTAGAGATCCAGATTACAGAATTCGATGCCGGAGCTAACTCTGAATCAGAACAGGCGTCTTATGTATATGATGTTATGAAGGCAGTCTGCGAAGTTAAAAAGGATGGCGGCAATATTACAGGGTTCACCTGGTGGGGAATGTCAGATGATGTCTCCTGGAGAAGCAGTAACAGCCCGTTACTTTTCTCAAATATGTGGACTCCAAAAGCTTCTTATTACAGAACGCTGGATGCCTTTACCGATACATTTAAATGATAAAGGATTTTTAATATAACCATACCGCATTATTAATGCCTGCTCCATATTAGAAACAGGGCTGTCTCGCAACAGCCCTGTTTTTGTATTAGTCCCTTAATTTTACGTTCCCGGCCTTCACCGGGTTTGCCCTATTGCACACTAGATAATAAGGCTGTCAGCATGTTCCCATCGCACAGGTGATAATGGTTTTGCATCCAGATAATTAAGGTTCTCTCCCCCACTGCAGGTTTCCGGCCAGGTAAGCGGTTATTTTATCGCTGTCGGCATAAGCCGTGCTGGTTCCCTGATAGGAATAATCGTCTGTCTGGATATAATTCGTCCAGTCTGACTTGGAAAACCTCACCTGCAATTCTATGGATTTCCCGGCAGAAAGGGTACCTGATGCTTGGTTAAAGCCAATTTCCAGATAATAATCGGCACCGCTCTTTTTCTCTTCCATTTTCACAAAGTCTCCTGTCACATTAGCGGTTCCCGCGGAAGACCAGTCGCACCAGAATTGCTGTTCTTTTTCTCCATCAATGGTGTAATAATATCTTAATTTAACATTAGAAAGATTGACGTCCCCGGTTCCCGTATTATACAGTCTGATTTTTGCTGCAATGCTGCTTACGGTTTCGGCTGTATTCATATTATACGCCTGGACTTTCAAATCTCCTGTTGGTATAACCGAACTATCCGTTATGGTAATTGTAAAAACAGGATCATTCCCTCCGCTGAAATCAAAGGTTAATCGTAATTTGCCAACTGATTTACCTGCCAGATAGGAACTTAAAATAGTAACAATATGATCGGATACTACATAATCGGTTTCTTTCACCAGCAGATCGGTGCCATTTTTTATATTGTCAAGTGTATTTCCATTGTATATCACGGTCACCGATACATCCTCAGGATTGTATTTGTCAAAAGATGAAGTTACCGGACTGATGGAAGAACTGCCTGAGGAACTTCCCGGCTCATTGCCGAATACTTTTACCCAAGCGTCATATACCGGAATATAGGTTGTCTTAACTACTTTTCCGGAAGTTACACCGTCTAATCCGGTATAAGAATAATCATTGGTATGATCCCAGGATGCCATACTCTCCGGTGCGGCGATTCGAAACTGGATTTCTTTTTTGTAAGCAGACTGTCCGCCAGGATAAATTTTGACTTTTGTAAAATCAACATTTACATAATAAATATTGTCAGCCTCTGCCCAGGGCAAAAGCCGGGATATTGCCGCTCCCTGGTTGTAACTTGCAGTGATTGTAAAATCGTCAGCTGTATAGCCTTTCTTTACAGCTTCTGTTATATCAACAAAATACTTAAATGATAAATGGTCTCCCGTCCTTGCAGGCCATCCCGAGCAATTATTTAATATAGCCTTGATCTCTATAAAGTTACTGCCTGAGGCGTTAATTCCGGCCTCCACAAAGTATTCGTCGTTGGCTACTTCTTCGATTGCCTTAAAGTCGGCAATGGGATCTCCGCCGTATTCTCCATAAAGTTTTGCAAGTGCTCCCACAAATCCGGCATTATAGTCACAGGCAACCTCGTTATTGACATAGTTATTAATTTCATCCGTATAACTGTCATCTTTATCCGGTCCTCCTGCCAGAGCCCCGTAAAGGGTATGCCTGTGGTATGCGGGTACGCTCATGCTGTCCGCCCAGGAACTGTGGGCTGTTCTGTGGTGAGGCCTTTTGGGAGAATTTATTCCATAACCAACCACAAAACTGTGGCCGCTGCTTCCCAGAGCATAATCAATCTGCTGTTTGGCAAAGTTCTTGTAGGTTTCCGCCTTTTCTGCACTGCATCCTGACCAGTCAGCATAAACGCTGGCTAAAAAAGCTGTGGTGGTGGCATATCTCAAAGCGCCCCAGGAATCCAGCCAGGCAAGCCCCTTTGGCGTATAGGAAATGCGGCTGCCGTTATATCCGGTTGTCCAATAATCCAGATGCATTTCCATACTGTTCCTGTACAACTCTTTTCCGGTTAATTTTGCAAGAAGCAAAGTAGCGCCATTATGCACATCATCCCAGCATTGCGCCCATTTATAGGAAATGGTGGTAGATTGAGATTCTGTACCCCAGTTTGGTACATAGGATTCTGCTTTGTCCAGATAATCGGAATCTTTGGTTGCTATATATAGCCATACACAAGACCAGGACAGTTCGTCGTAGAAACCGCTGCTGGAAGTGTAAAAGCCATTGGCTGCGGTATAACCGCTGTCACTTTTTGTTTTGTCAGCAAATGAAAACAGTTCCTTTGCATGTTGAATACAGGTCTGTGCATAGCTGGAGTCACAATCCGTAAAAATGACTGCTGCTGCCGCGAGAGCTGCCGCTGCTGCCGCTGAAACGGAAGAACCAGGACTGTTAACATCAACCCTATAGGACGGTCTTCCCATCTGCATTACCTCTGCCGGTCCCCACCAGGAATGATCCGTATTGCCATTTCCCACCTGGTAGTAAAAGACATCTGCAGATGGGTGGCACTTGATAAGATAATCAGTTGCCCATTTGATTTCCTTTAATAAATACTCCAGCTGACCGCTTTCTTTTAAGGCATCCTCTGCCTCATATACGCTCCAGGCGAGCATGGCAGCTGAATAAGCCATGGGGAGATTAAATTTCACATGATCTCCTGCGTCGTACCAGCCTCCAGTTAAATCGATTCCTGCGTCTGAACCGTCCGACAACCCAGAATCTCCTCTCCAGTTATTCCGGATATCAGAAGGCAGTTTTCCGGAACGTTGGAACTCATAAAACATGATTGCTTTTTGTAATGCTTCTCCGTAATTATAGTTTGACTCTGCCTTTGCCGACTGAGCCGCAAGGGTGGTAATTTTTTTTGTACGCATATTTATATCTCCTTATCAATCGTTTCGTACGCTGATCGATTGATGAAATGCATCCTAACGGGTTCTTAATGATAATCCTGACCCAAATGCAGTGTTCTGATATTCGGGCCAGAATTTATATATTTTTAAGCTCTACGCTTTTGTTACGGCTCTACTCCCCATTTCAGGCTGCCAGAAACATATCCTGTGATTTTTGTCCAGTCTGCATAACTGCTGTCTGATTTTGAAAAGGAATAATCTCCTGTCTGCGTATAACTGCTCCAATCAATTTTATTGAATCTTACCGGTACTTCAATGGACTGACCCTCTGCCAGTATACCGGCTCCTGCTGTAAATCCGATCTCCAGGTAATAATCTGCGCCTGGCTTTGCTTCCGGCATTTTCACAAAGGTACCTGTTACATTACTGCTGCCGACTGTAGACCAGTCACACCAGAAATTCTGGTCCTTTTCTTCCTCTATGGTGTAATAGTATCTGAGTTTCAAATCTGTAAGTGTGATACTGGTTTTTCCGGTGTTGGTGAGTTTAAACTTCGGTACAATTGAACTTACCTGTGGGTTTGTGGAATCATTATACATTTGTACTTGAATGTTTCCGGCTGCTATTGAAGAATCTGTTACAGTCAGGACAAGTACCGGATCAGTTCCCGCGCTGAAGTCGAAGGTGAGCTTTAATTTCCCGACTTCTTTTTCTGCCAGATAGGTTTTTAATAATACAACTGTATTATCGGTTAAGGTGTACTCCACACCCTCTGTTAAATATTTATTTCCCTCTTTAATCCCGATAAAGGTATTTCCGTTTAAGGTAAGAATGACTTTAATGTCTTTCTGGCTTCCTGACTTTTTGTCAAAAGCTGCTGATGTGGGATCAATGGCAGAGTTGTTTACCGGCTCTCCGCCACCTTCAAACAGCATGGAATATACACCGTTTGCAATAGCAATATCACACTGTGCCCAGAAGCGGTGGTAATTTAATACCGGAGCTGTTCCTCTTTTGTAAGCGTTCTCAACCTTCTGAAAATCAGGATCATCTTTGTATTTAGAACGGATATCTATAAACTTAACTCCCGATTTAATCTCATCTCCGTTTGGCATGGTTCCTGTCCATCCAGACGGTACATAGACTTCCTGATCAAAGAAGCGGCTGTAGTCATTCCTTTGTTCGGGAACGGAAAGCCCTTTGTCACCTTTGTATAAATTCCACATACGATCTAATATTTCCTTTGCAAGTACTCTGGCCTCATCGTCGCCGGAAGCTTTACTGTAATACAGTAAGGTATTTGCAAGAGAGCCTGCCACACCAAGGTCAGTGCCATAGGTGCTTACTTTTACATGGAGATTGGGATTTCCGGTATAGGATCCTGTCCAATTATCAGGCTGGCCAGACCAGTCCAGATTATCAGGAATCGCAAAGGTTCCGTCTGCTTCCAGTTTTACTACTGTTTTAATCCATTTAACCCATTTATCCAGTAAGGCTTTTGCCTTTAAATTCTTTGTTTTGTAATAATACTCTGCTACACGCTGCATTGACCATGCCTGGAATCCAAACCACCGGTTGCTTCCCGGATCAGCATATACAGGGTGTTCCTGATAGCCCATTCCATAAAAGGTCGCGGTTCCTGAAGGCCAGCTTTCATAACGGCCTTTATTAGAATTGGAGACACCGCCTGCAATACCGCCTTCATCGGACTGCAGCCACTGATAGAATTCCAGCTGTCTCTCCAGGCTCTTACTCCAGTCACTTACGCCATTACGGGAAAGTGGTTTGAATTCATCATTCTGTGACAATATCCAGGCTGCCATGGGATTCTGATAACCAAAATGGCTGTGACTGCAGCCAATGACCCAGGACCAGTTTGCGTTCTCGCCGCCACCCCATGCATAATACCAGCTGAGCAGATAATGAGCCGCATCGTAACCGGTGCCGGCAGCAGTTGAAGATCCAATTTTGCGGAAGTATTTATCAAACATGGCATACCTTAAATAGTCACCCATTTTGCTTGCCTTGCCAATATAGGTTTCAAGATCAACTCCATATTCACTGGCCCATTGCTCTGCCCAGTATGTCGCCTGTATTGCCCGCGAATCTGCATCGGGTGCATCGGTATACTTAAACTGTTTTGCATAATTACTGTCTCCGGTAAACAAATCCAGGAATCCGTTTTTACCACCGAAACGCATGTCATCCCAGCACGGCTGAGGAATTGTTTCCCAGGTAGATTCCTCTCTTCCTCTCTGGAAGGTATTGATATAAGACGGTGCTGACTTGCCATCTCCCCGTCTGCCGAAACCATACCAGTTGTCCGCATCTAACAGCCAGTGCATGCCGTAGATAACAGAAGTACCATAGGTTGATTTTAAATCATTGTAGATCGGATCTGTTCCTACCGCTGCACCAGAATCTAATTTAGCGGGGTAAAGGCTTGGCAGCTCCCATTCAGGTGCATAGGTGGCGGGTTTACTGGCATTGTATCCAGACATACTGCTGTTGGGCTGGTCTTTTTCTGTGGGGATGATATAGGTTTCTGCAATATCCCATGCTTTTTTAAAACCGGAGAAATCACCGGTAAATTTGCCATACATAGCCTCGAGCCAGATATAATAGCTTAGCGTTTCACTGGTAGTTACATGACCGTAGTCGGGGGCTTCTACCATGAGAGTTTCTATGCTGTGATAGGGGACTCCCTGGGGACTGAAATATCCATTTTGGGAATCGTGGAGTATCTCCCATAATTCCAGGAACCTTTTCTGATAAGCGCCTGTTGGCTCTTTTAATAACTGTTTTTGCATTATAAAATAACCTCCTCTTATACTGAAAAATCAATAGAATCTTCAATTTACTTTGAAACTCAATGATTTTAGCATATGATTTTTTTAGGCAATTTCCAACATAAGTTTTTAAATTGTATACGTTGAGTGCGGTGTTTTCCCGTTAGTAATATAAGCAAAAAACAATACCATACAAAGATAATAAATGCGAATTTTAGCACTCGACGAACGGCACTTGTGTTTAAAAATCGCCCTAAGGTATATATATGCTGAAATCGTCATAAGAGTGATGGACACCCTTTGAAGATGTAGATCTCAATTGATTCTACTCTATTTTTCCAAGTCAGATCACCCAATTTTTCTTAAGGGTGGATTCGTAGGTTTAAGCTCTTCCAGAGGATTATCCCCAGATATTAGTTCCGATGCATGGAAAGTATCATTATCTATAGCTAAAGGTATTAAAGATGCCTCAACCGATGAATAACCTACCGTTCCAAATGGCACTGATTCTGTTATATAATAGAGGATTAAGTCATAAAGATTGGTGTGAGCAACACTCCCTTCCAACCAGCACCTTTTATACCAAAATCTCCAAACTGAGAAAAAAGGCCTGTGACATACCTAAGGCTGAGAATCAACTCCTGCCAAGGTGGAACGCATCCGATATATGCATAAAGTATCGATCTGCCCGGAATGCCGTAAAAATGGTGACGGAACAACTGTTAAGTCAGCTGCCCCGACACCATTGCTTGCACATTCTCCGGCATCTCCAATTGCTTGTCAGACAGCCGAGAGGTCTTACATAACATTTACTACTCACATGCTTTTGCACGTCTTTTTTCCAGATCTTTTGTTATGATCGGGTATATCTTATCTATGTTAAGGAAGGACAAAACGATAACTCCAAGTATTACTAGGGCTAGCGGAATGTATGCGTACAATGCCTTCATTGCCCAAAGAGCATTATCACTTTGTGCACTTGCAGCAGCATCGTATTTTCCAAATGCTAAGATCCATCCTACCATTGCAGTACCTATACCGGTTCCAACTTTCATTCCAAAGCTTGTTGCACTGTAAGTCAGTCCATCGATACGAACATTTGTCTTCCATTCTCCATAGTCTACGACGTCTGCTACAAGAGCAAATAGTCCAGCTGTATGTGGTACACTACCAACACCCTTTATGACAAGTCCTACCAATACGGCAGTAAGATTCGTTGGCATTGCAATAATAATCACTAATCCGATGATCTGCAATATATATCCAGACATCAGGCATACCCATTTTCCACACTTCTTCGCAAGTACGGGGAATATTGGTAATCCAATTAAAATAGGAAACATACCTGCTAAGGTAAGTGTTCCAAAAAAGTCTGCAGTGCCCAAAACATCTCTTGCATAATAGATACCAATGCCACCTGTTACACCAATTGCTGCATAGTTTACAACAAACAGCAATGCGGCAAAGATGAAGTATTTATTTTGAAATAATATTTTAACAGATTGACCAAATGTAATATGAGATTGTTCCTTTGTTACAATTGGTACATATCGTTCCTTGGTTCCAAAGAAAGTGATTAGTAACAACACAAATGCAATAATACCAAAAATGACAGACGTTCCGCCCCATCCAAATTTAGCTACGAACTTCATAGTCGTGAAAGAAATGAACAGGATTGCTATTAATGTACAGATAAAACGAATGGAACTCATAGTTGTTCGATCATTTTGTTCAGTTGTAATCAGTGATAATAAAGAATTATAAGATAAATTACTTGCGGTATATGCAATGGAGGTTATGAATAAGTAGGTCAAAAATGTATAAATTGTTTTCCCGCTTGTTCCCAAATTCCCTGGTACATTGAATAATAAAATCAGTCCTATTGCCATTGGCAACGAACTCCATAAAACCCAAGGACGTGCTTTTCCCCATTTTGTATGTGTTCGATCGATAATTGCTCCCATACCAATATCTGTAAATGCATCTAGTATTCTGGTAATTAACATAATCGTTCCAACAACAGCTGCACTTAAGCCAACACTATCCGTATAATATAATACTAAAAATGAACTGATTGTTGTCCAGACAAAATTGCATCCACCGTCCCCAACCCCATATGCCAGTTTTTCTCGAAATGATACCTTCTCTCCCATAGCTGTAATTTCTCCTTCTATAGTATAAATGTTCCACTTAACAAATCTTCATTTGCAGAACTTGTACCAATATAAATCTCATACTCCATGTGCTCGATTTCCATCTTCTCTGTATCCGTATTATACCAACAGAGCTGCTCGATTGGACAATCGATCGTGACTACCTTTGACTCCCCAGGTCTTAGGCTCACACGCTCAAATCCTCTTAAAATCTTAACAGGTCTGTCTACAGATGAATTTTTAAATCCAACATACATTTGAAGTACCTGAGTTCCATTAACACCCCCTGTATTCGTGATGGAACAGGATGCTGTAACTGTATCCTTTGTTGTGCCAAAGGAAGCGTTACCAAGCGCAAATGATGTATACGATAATCCAAATCCATATGGAACGGATGGCTTAACGCCTTCTTTTTCCAGCTTGGTATAGCCATGGTAATAATCGTACCATTGTGATTGTGTATCCCAATCTACCTGTGGAAGATCTGATTCTTTGAAGGGAATTACAAAAGGAAGTTTTCCACTTGGATTGACATCTCCAAATAAAATTTCCGCAATTGCAGTTCCGCCTTCCATACCGGCATAGTAAGCCATCAAAATAGCACTCACATCATCTTTCCATTCCTCTATCATAATCATATTGCCACCAATAAGAACTGCTATGGAATTCTGATTGACTGGTCCAACTTCTTTGATCAGCGTAATCTCATCTGCATGCAGACCCAATGAATTTTTACGGTCTCCGCCAATGGCACCTGTATAAGCATCATTCTGATCTTCTGATATATACTCACCCTCATCATCATGATCATAGCCGACTACAAAGACAACGGCATCCGCATCAGCTGCTAATTTCTTTGCGTGTGCGATATTTTCACCATTGTAATAGACAACTTCTGCCTTTGGATTTACATTAGCAATACCCTGTACCGGAGTAACAATATATGCTGGATGCACCTGACTCGAACCATGATCTCCTATGACTTCTTTTTCACCCAATTTTCCTAAGACAACGACTCTTTTTACATTACCTTTGTCGAGTGGAAGTACATTATTTTCATTCTTAATCAGCGTGATTCCCTCTCTTGCCGATTGCAGTGCCAAAGCAATATGATCCTTGCAGCCAATTACGGATTCATCTATTTTTTCATTATAACTATCTTCAAATGCTAACAGTGTACGAATAATTCTAGTCGCTGCATCATCGATTCTTGACTCCGGAACTTTCCCTGCTCTTACGCTATCTACCAGCTTCTCACCGAAAAATTGTGTACAGCACATTTCCATATCCTGACCACCATTTGCAGCTTCTACCGTATCTTTTACACCCCAGATGAAGTCACTCATTACAAATCCATCAAAGTCCCACTCACCTTTCAATACCTCATTCAGCAAATAATTGTGATGCCCGCATTGTGTTCCCTTATAGAGATTGTAGGAACTCATGACTGAAGCTGCACCCTCATCAATACAGCGTTTGAAATGAGGAAGAAATACTTCTCTTTCTGTTCGCTTATCACAATCAACACTTACCTTAAATCTTGAGATTTCCATCTGATTAAAAGCATAGTGTTTGATGCAGGCGATAACATCTTCTTCCTGCACACCTCTCATCAGTGAACTTCCCATTTCGCCCAGATGAAACGATTCCTCCCCATAAGTCTCCTGGCTTCTGCCCCATCCGGGATTATAAGGTAAATTGATACATACCCCAGCAAATAGATTTCCACCAAATGCACGTACTTCACGTCCAATTGCATGTCCTATTTTTTCTTCCAATTTGGTATCAAATGAAGCTCCTCTCAACATGGATACCGGGAAGCAAGTGCTCTTTCCATTTCCGCAAACGACTCCTCTTGGTCCATCGCAAAATAGCATTGGTGGTACGTCAGCTTTTTTTACTCCACCTGCTGGATATGGGATATAGTTGTAATGCTTATTTGCATCTGCTGTCATATCAGCAAGCATTTCCTGTAATGAAACATTGCCTCCCATCAAAGATACTTTTTCCTCAAGGGACAACGAACTTACGATTCTTTGCGCCTGCTCTGTATATGCCAATCGATACTTTTTTGTACATTTCATATTAACCGTCTCCTTTATATGTACTTATTCAATAACTCTGCTGCTTCTTTCTGGCTAAAACTCAGGTACCCTTTTACATCAGGATTCTTTTCTAATGTCGTACCATTCTGTCTGTATTCGTTAGGTGTTACCCCCACTTCCTTTTTGAATACCCGGTAAAAAGTGTTTTCTGATCCAAACCCACACTTATCGGCAATAAAGTTTATGGATTTATCTGAGAATTTTAATAACGGTTTTGCTGCCTCAATCTTGCATGCGGTAATCAGCTCTTTGGTCGATACCCCTACATTACACTTTAAAAACCGGTATACTGTCTTTTCACTAACACCTATTTCCTTGTACAATTCATCAAGCATATTATCCTTCATAAAATTCTCCTGAATGAATTCAATGATCCGCATCAGAAGAACCGGATTCTCATTTTCCTTGGACGTTGCTGCTTTTTGATGAATCTCATATGGTACATATTCAAACAAATCTGCAATCAATTCATAGAGTAATGATTTCATGCGATAGTAACCTACAATATCACTTCTTTGAAATTCTATCCCAATATTGGCAGCCAGTTGAATAAAAGAACGGTACCCATTCTTTGGCTGAAGATCATCCGTTTTGCTATTGAGATAAAAGTGATACGTTTTGTTCATATCTTTGAAATCACTGAACAGACACTGATTCATTTGAATGAACAGACAGAGGTTATCCTCCTGCGTTCTTTGCAATTCATGTATTGCTTTTGAATTAAACAGTATAATGTCACCTGCTTGTAAAACTGCTGGTTTTGGACTTGCGTTCACTGACAAAGTCCCTTTTAGTACTAAAATCAATTCATATTCGTAATGCCAATGAAAACTGGAATGCTCAATACTCGTTACAAATACTTTTGCTGGATACTTTTTACCATGTTCAATAGCTTCAAAAATATAAGATCTCATATTACTCCTTCCAGACATTACGTTTATGCTTGTAAATATTTACGAGTTCATTATATAAAATTTCAAAGGTATCGTGCTCTCAAATTCGTACTTATTACATTTCATTTTTGGACATATTGTATGTTTAAAATTAATTTTAGATAAGTTTATCGTTTTTTTATATACTATTTTATAATATCGTAGAGCCAATGCGGATTTTTATTGTCTTATTATCTAATTTTATTCTAATTTTATAGCTACGCATTGTACAAACCATATAGATATCGTTGACAAGTTTTTTAATATATCTCCTTTTTCATCGTCAGAAATATACTCTCCTACAAATTCACCTATAAAAAATGGGATGACTATGGAGGAAAAACGCTCACCAATCAAGAGATTATTGGTGAGCGTTTTAGTTATATCAGTATCTTCAAAATTAAAATTAATAGTAGTTGGAATAAATTCTTCTTTTTCATCGTCAAAAATATACTCTATTACAAATTCACCAATAAAAAGAGAAGGGCTGACCTGTTCTTTTGCAATGACTGCAAATGAATTATCCCGAATTTCATACGTGATTATATTCTCATATGAAACTGTTTCGAAATAATTGGATGAGTTTTTGAGATTCAAATTTGATTCTCTCCATTCATCATTATTTATTTTTATATATACATTTGGTATTTCAATTTTTGTCAATGCATGTTTACATATTATATCTAGCGGATCTTGATACTTAACTTCTGCCAGTGAATCTATATTAACCAAATGCATTTCTTGCTTATTAAGTTCAGATCCCTCTCCTATGGTACAAATAATTGCAATATATTTATCTTGTATCAAATTAATTGTTGGGTAAAATCCTATCTTGTCAATGCTCTCCCAATCAAAATACTTAACAGTATTATCATATTTTAAGTAAAAACCTTTTAGCATATCCGGATTTGACTTCTCATTATGGTATAAATAAATTCCCTTGTCTTTTAATTCGGCTACTAAATTTTCAGTTTTAAAATCATAGTCTTTTGTGCTTTTAACTGCTAGTAGTGCAGAACTTTTTGGCAGTGTTAATACAGCAATTATCACTATTAATCCTAATATAAAAATGCTTAAAATTTTAATTTTTTTATACTAATACACCTCCATGATAAAAACATTCATAAACTTTAATATTCTTGCAGTAAATTTCTTCGTAGCCCTGGAACCACTCCATATCCCCAATTACCTTAGTTTTATATGTGTACTCTCCAGATTGATAAAATTCCGGACCTCTATAAGGTAATTCTTTTGTTGCTGATCCTAATACTTCTTTTAAGAAATCACTGCTAAATCTCTCGTCTAAGTTTCTTCCAAAATAGTTCATTGAAAATATTGCTTTCCCATTTTTCCAGATAGCTTCCTCTCCGGAAAACTTCTCCCCACCTAACCACGTATCATAATATTGGTAATCGCCTTTTGTGTAGGAATAATCGTTTGAACCAGGCCTTGATGCGACGCAAGGTTTAGCATGGCCCGCGTAAGTGTTTTTGATTGCCTCTAATTTAAAATCTATTAGTTGGTCTATATCATTATCATAGGTGATTTCTATAGATTTGCTGCATTGATTGTCTTTGACAAGATAATCTACCGTTATATGAAATAATTCACTTAATTGAATTAGATTCATTATGTCCGGGTATACCATGCCACTCTCCCATTTTGTGACTGCCTGACGGGATACATTTAATTTTTCGGCTAATTCTTCCTGGGTGATGCCTTTGGATTTTCTGATAATCTGTAATTTGTCTGAGAATGTCATATTTGTTAATCCTCCATCTTTATGATTACTTTCTTATGCAGAATACCATAAACTTAAAGACTGGGAAAGCAATGGGGAGTTACATTAAAGATACTAATCGTTGCATGACGTGCCTTGCGGCGACCTACGAGGTTTCCACGAGCTTTCAGATGTGCAGACATTTGTCTTGCACCCCAGGTCCGATTTTTAGTGTGAAGATGATCATTAATCTCTTTAACGTCAATTCTTCTGATACTGGAGTGGGTTTTGCTGGACATTATTTTAAGTTGAATACTGA
>Ga0316613_10000852_pt1 | contig 22307 bp, 17 predicted proteins | sample OWC_soil_day10_C_2_FD_207647 | JGI IMG/M metagenome (GOLD analysis project Ga0316613, IMG submission 207647) | Wetland soil microbial communities from Old Woman Creek delta, Ohio, United States - OWC_soil_day10_CT_b | ecosystem: Environmental > Terrestrial > Soil > Wetlands | place: USA: Ohio...
CTCATACCTCATCGTCGCGGCCGATCTATGGGGATACCCCACACACCCACTCCGCGCGATCGCGCGATCTTCTCCAGCGCCGCGTACTCGAACGGCGCATCCGGAAGCGCCAAGGCCCACCCGCTTTGCAGCATGAAAGCGGCCAAGTCCTCGCCACGGGCAGTGCAGAACCCCGTGACGCTACCGTCGGAATTTCTTGTCTGCACCTTGCAGCGGACGAACTCGGCGCCGATCTTGAAGTCGAGTGCCAGCGATGCCCGGCTTCCGCACTGCAGGGGTCGCGTGAACTCGTAGCACGTCCGGCCGGTGGGCGGAATGTAGACGGCATAGAGGCGGACGAGCTCGCCGCTGATTCTCATCGTCCCGTCGTCTTGCACGAAGGCGTAGCTAGACAGCTCATACTCGGCGATCGTGGAAAGCGGGGATGCCAGAGCGATAAGTGTGGCCGCCAAGCGCGCTCGGTGTTTGCCGTCGTTCATCCAATGATTCCAAAGAGTCACTCTGGCATCATTAGGCGCCGGATTCGTTCCCCGGCCGCATTGCAGGCGCATCTCCACCGCGCGGACCGGGTTGTCGAAGAAGCGCAGACGGCCGTGCGGCCAGCGCGTCGATGTCGCCGGACGGCATCCTTAACGGCAACGGCTGGAAGCCGAAGGGGATGCACTGGCGCACCTTCGAGCGGCTACAGGCTAGCCACGATGCCGACGTCAACGCGGCGCTGGCCTGCATGTGAAGGCTGGACACTGCCGCAGCATCGATCGCGTCGCTGGCAGCGCGAAGGTATCTTGGAGCCTGGCCAGGGTGGTGGCTGGGCCTGGACCGATGCCGACACCGGCAAGCAAACGGCCAGCATCGGCTACAGCACCGAGCCCGGCGCCGTGGTGCTGAACTACACGATGAACGACAAGCCGATGCGCCGGCGGTTGCCGATCCTGACCACGCCTTGCCACTTCGGCGGGGAGCGTCAATGGTTTGCCTGTCCACATTGCGCGCGCCGCGGGCGACCAGCGGCAAGGTGATCATGCCGCCACCGGTGACCGACGAACCCGACCTGTTTCAGCTCGCCCTCCTGGCTGCACCCGCTGGAGGGCGCCCGTTCGAGTGCCTACCGATGGGGGACCAATTTCGGGGGTGCCCACGGGCCCCGCTTCGCCGGGCTTTCTTGTGGCCTGCGCCGTAAGCCCACAAGCACTGGGCGCCCCTTGTCTGCGGAATATTCCCGCGCGCATCCCTCGAACGCGGGGTCGCAGCTAGAGGGCGACTGAGTGACGATGACGCTACCGAATCAATAGGGACTGGGAGTAGGTGATGGCGTACATGCTGCTTCATGCACTGGTCCCGCTGATCGTAGTGGTCGGCATTGCCGTCGTTTTTGATCGATGGAATTCGGGTAGTGGTGGAATGCGTCGTAGCTACTGGCCGAATCGCAGGAAATGGCTTCGGCTGTGACAGGTCAGCGCGTCCGCGAATACGCCTCGATCTCGCACTCGTACTTGGTTGAGCAGGTGGCTCCACGTACTGGCTCTGGGGTCCCGCACGCAACGAGCAGGCAGGCCAGCATGGCGGCGATGACGTAGCGCATTCAGACTTCTCCCATTCGGCTGCACCTGATGGTGGCACCCCAATGGGGTGCCCACCTATGGGGGACTACTTCCGGCGGATATGGCGGCATCGGGCCACTAGGCCCGCTTCGGCGGCCTTCTTCATGGTTGGCGCTACACTCCGCACAACGCGGTAGCAGGGCGAAGGGAAGGGCGGCAAAGGGTAGGGGGTGCTTTTGGGGGAACGCTGAAAAATCGGCCCGCAGACCCGTACCAGTGCTAGCGCTACTACGGACACCCTCTCCGCCAGTACAACGGCAAACACGGGCCTTCGCGGCCCGTGTTGCATTGGTGCAGGACATGGCGCTATGGGACTGGTCTATTCCACCGAAGGCGGGCGCATGTGCCCGCATTGCCGGCACGCTTTGGCGTCATGCATCTGCAAGGCCGCGCCCAAGCCAGCTCCTGGCGATGGCATCGTGCGCGTCAGCCGCGAAACCAAGGGCCGCGGCGGCAAGGCGGTGACGCTCGTGCGTGGCCTGCCGCTGGACGATGCGGCGATGGCCGCTCTGGGTAAACGGCTGCGCACGGCCTGCGGCGCCGGCGGGACCGTGAAGGACGGCGTGATCGAGGTGCAGGGCGACCACGCCGAGCGCCTGGTGCCGCTGCTGCAGGCCGAAGGCTGGCGCGTCAAGCGCGCCGGCGGATAGCCGCTACGCCAGCACGAAGCCCTCGTAGCCCTTGCGCGCCACCTCCGCGCAATGGTCGGCGTAGCGCGGAAAGCCGTCGGCCAGCGGCATGAACATGCGCGGCTTGCCCGGGATGTTGGCACCCAGGTACCAGGAGTTGCAGCTCAGGAAGACGGTGCGTCGCGCGGCGGCGTTGACATGCTCGGCCCAGCCTGCCTCGGCCTGCTCGCTGGCTTCGATGGTCGACAGACCCTTGGCATGCAGATGCGCGATGCAGTCGGCGATCCAGTCCACATGCTGCTCGATGGCGACGATGACGTTGGTGAAGGCCGAGGTGCTGCCCGGCCCGGCGATGTTGAACAGGTTGGGGAAGCCGGCGATGCCCAGCCCCAGGTAGTTCAGCGGGCCGGCATGCCACTTGTCCTGGATGCTCAGCCCGCCGCGGCCACGCAGGTCCAGCCTCAGCATCGTTCCCGTCATCGCATCGAAACCTGTGGCCAGCACCAGCGCGTCGAAGCCGTAGTGTTGCCCGCCGGTGACCAGACCCTGCGCGTCGATGCGCTCGATGGGTTGCGTGCTCACGTCCACCAGCTGCACGTTCGGCCGGTTGAAGGTCTCGTAGTAGCCGCTGTCCACGCACAGGCGCTTGCAGCCGATGGTGTGCGTGGGCGACAGCAGCGCGGCGGTGTTCGGGTCCTGCACGGTGGCGCGGATCTTGCCGCGCACGAACTCGGCCAGCAGCGCGTTCGAAGCCAGGTTCGTCAGCAGGTCGTTGAAGGCGCCCAGGATGGCGAAGCCGCCCACCTGCCAGCGTTCCTCGAAGCGGGCATCGCGCTCCGCCGCCGGCACCGCCAGCGCCGACATCGGGTTCGGCGGCAGCAGCGAACCGAAGCCGCCATGCATGCGCCGGTTGCGCGCACGGAAACCTGCGTAGTCGGCCTTGACGCGCGCTTCGAGCTCCGCGTCCAGCGGGCCGTTGCGTGCCGGCGCGGCATAGGCCGCGGTGCGCTGGAACACCGTCAACTCGCGCGCTTGCTGCGCAATCAACGGGATGGCCTGCACGGCAGACGAGCCGGTGCCGACGATGCCCACGCGCTGTCCGCTGAAGTCGACCGCTTCGTGCGGCCAGTCGGCGGTGTGGTACACCGGCCCGGTAAAGTCCTTCAGGCCGGCAAAGTCGGGCCGATTCGGTGCTGACAACGGGCCGCTGGCCATGACCAGGAAGCGTGCGCTGAAGCTTTCGCCGCCCTCGGCGTGCACCGTCCAGCGCTGCGCAGACTCGTCGAAGGCGGCACCGGCCATGCACGTGGAAAACCGGATGCCATCGCGCAGGCCGAAGCGGTCGGCCACGTGGTTGGCGTAGCGCAGCAGATCCGGCTGCGGCGCGTAGCGCTCGCTCCACTTCCATTCCTGCTGCAGCGCCTCGTCGAAGGAGTACGAATACTCCAGGCTCTGGATGTCCACCCGCGCGCCGGGGTAGCGGTTGTGGTACCAAGTGCCGCCGACGCTGGGCGAGGCTTCGAGCACCTGTGCCTCGAGCCCCATGCGCCGCGCCCTGTGCAGCATGTACAGGCCGGCAAAGCCGGCGCCCACGATCAGCAGGTCCACCGCCCGGGTGGCTGCGCGCGGCTTCATGCGTAAACCTGCATCAGTGGGGTCATGGCCTGCAGCATAGCTGCAGCCGGAAGGTGCGCTCAGGCCATGGCGCCTGGCATGCGGTAGCGCGCCACTTCCTGTGCCAGGCTGTGCGCCAGCTCGCGCATGTCGCTGGCGGCATCGGCTGTGCGCTCGACCAGCGCGGCGTTGTCCTGTGTCACGCGGTCCAGCTTGGCCACGGCATGGCCCACTTGGCCGATGCCCTGGCTCTGCTCGCGCGTGCCCGCAGCCACCTCGCCGAGCAGCTCGCTGACGCGCTGCGATGCGGCGACGATCTCCTGCATCGCCGCGCCGGCCTTGTGCACCACCACCGTGCCGGCCTGCACCTGCCTAACGCTGCCGCCGATCAGCGCCTTGATCTCCTTGGCCGCAGCGGCGCTGCGCTGCGCCAGCATGCGCACCTCGTTGGCCACCACCGCGAAGCCGCGGCCCTGCTCGCCGGCACGCGCCGCCTCGACGGCAGCATTCAGCGCCAGGATGTTGGTCTGGAAGGCGATGCCGTCGATGGTGCCGATGATCTCGCCGATGCGCGCCGACGCGGCGCTGATGCCCTGCATCGTGTCCACCATTTCGTGCATGACGCGGCCGCCGTCCTCGGCAATCCCGGCGTTGTGCCGGGCGACGAGAGCCGCTTCTTTGGTGTTCGAGGCGCCGCTGTTCACCTTGGCGGCGATCTGCGCCATCGACGCCGTCGACTGCTTCAGCGCCGCGGCTGCGTTCTCGGTGCGTGTGGACAGCTCGGCCGCGCCGGCGGCCATTTCGTCGCTGGCCAGCACGATGCCGTCGCTGGAACGGCGCACGTTCTGCACCATGCCGCGCAGCGAGGCCTGCATGCGGCTCAGCTCCAGCATCAGCTGCGCGCTCTCGTCCTTGCCCCAGGGCCGCGGCGAGGTCGTCAAGTCGCCGTCGCTCATTGCACGCAGGTGGCGCCGAGTCTCGCGCAGCCCGCCGTCCATGACGCGATAGAAGCTCAGAAACAGATATGCGGACAGCAGCATGGCCAGCGCCACCACGCCACCGGCCGACGCCAGTTGTCGCGTCATCCCGTCATCCAGGTCGCTTGTGGCCACGGCCGAACCGATGACCCAATCCCAGGGATCGAAGCGCTGTGCATAGGACAGCGCTTCGTCGCGGCTGGCGCTGCCGGTGTACGGCCGGTGGGTGAAGAAGCCTGTGCCGTCGCGGCGCAGCTCGGCAGCGATCGCAGCAGAGAGTGACGGGCCGCGCGCCGCGACGGCCCCGGCAGCCGTCGGGCCCTGCGGCGTCTGCAGCCAGACGCTGCGGCCGCCGCTGCCCTGCAAGCTCGCCAGAACCCGGCGCCCGAGCTGTTGCGCCTGCTCCTGCGTCAGGCCGCCAGGCTGCTGCTGCCCATGCGCCCAGACCACCACAGCGTGCGCCAGTTCGACCTGCTGCCGCGTGGCATCCATGCGCGCAGCCAGTGCTTGTTCGGATTGCATCTTCAGCAGCCACCCCAACAGGCCCAGCATCGGCAGCATGAAGGCCAGCGAGATGATCACCGCCTTGGCCGTGAAGCCGAGCTTGCGGAACAGGCGCACGCCCGGTGCCCAGAGGCCATGGTGTGCGAAGAAGCCGACGCGCGGCCTGTTTTGCAGCGGCGTTGCGGCCGGCCCGTTGTCGCGGGCGGGCAGGGCGGTCGGCAGGACAGCGGACATCGGCGGGCTTCCGGGTGGACTTGTGCTCTTGTTCTTGTGCAAGGGCTGCGCCCTTGCCATGCCGAGTGCAGACTCGACAGATCCAGGGCCTGAGCGGATTTCGGCCGAAACCCCTCCGGCTTGAGCCGAGGCGGCCGTTCGGCGGCTCAGGATCGGCCGTGGGCCGCCTCGCCCAGCCGCGACCGCAGCCCCGATTGGCGCTCGGTGCGCGCCGCCACGGCGGCGGCCAGCAGCGGAGCCGCGGCGGCCAGCGTCACCCGCTGCCGGGCGCGCGTCAGCGCGGTGTAGAGCAGTTCGCGCGTCAGCACACGGCTGCGCTGCGCCGGCAGCAGCAGCAACAGTGCGTCGAATTCCGAGCCCTGGGCCTTGTGCACCGTCATCGCGAAGGCCGTTTCGTGGGCCGGCAATCGCAGCGCCGGCAGCGCGCGGAAGCCGCCCGAGGCTGACGCAAAGTGCACCAGCGGCTCGCCCTGCGCGCCGGGCAGCATGATGCCGATGTCACCGTTGAAGAGCTTCAGCAGCGGGTCATTGCGCAGCACCATCACCGGCCGGCCGGGGTACCAGGGCGAGACCGCGGGCGCGCCGCGCAGGCCTTGCGCTTGCTCAGACAGCCACTGGTTGATCGCGAGCACGCCGCGCGGACCCTCGCGCAGCGCGCACAGCACGCGAAAGCGCTCGAAGGCCCGGCTGATCGCCGCCACGTCGCCGGCATCGCGCTGCAGCGCGTCGAAGTAGGGCGCGAAACCGTCGCGCAGGCATTGCAGCGTGGCGTCCGATGGCACAGGGCCGGCGTCGTCGAGCCATTGCACCGAGCCATCGGCCGGGTGCTGCAGTTGTTCGAGCAGCGCATCGGCCCGGCCCTGGCGGATGTGCTCGGCCGCGCGGGCGATGCCCGAGTCGGCGCCGAAGCGGAAGTTGCGCGACAGCCAGACCACGGTGTCGCGCAACGCGCCGGCTTCGGCCGGCGCAGCCGGCACGATGGCCGCGGCCGGCACGCCACACAGCGCGGCCAGGGCATCGGTGCAGTCGCCGCCCAGGCTCGGATCGGCGCTGATCTCGGCGAAGACCGCACCCGATTCCACCGCCGCCAGCTGATCCTTGTCGCCCAGCAGCACCAGCCGGGCCGTGTCGGGCACGGCCTCCAGCAACCGGGTCGCCAGCGCCAGGTCCAGCATCGAGGCCTCGTCCACCACCAGCAGGTCGATGGGCAGCGGGTGGTCGGCACCGTGACGGAAGCCGCCGGGATGTGCGCCGAGCAATCGGTGCACGGTCGAGGCCTCGGTCGGCAGCCGCTCGCGCAGCGCCGGGGGCAGGTGGGCGGCACGCTGCCGCAGTGCCTCGCTCAGGCGCGCCGCGGCCTTGCCGGTGGGCGCGGCCAGCGCGATTCGGGCGTCGGGCTGCTGCGCCAGCAGGCAGGCCAGCAGGTTGACCACCGTGGTCGTCTTGCCGGTGCCCGGCCCGCCGCTGACCACCACCAGCCGCCGCCGCAGCGCCAGCGCCGCGGCCAGCGTCTGCCAGTCGACGCCGCCGTCGCCGCGGCCGAAGAGCGCGTCGAGCTGCTGCCGCGCCGCGGGCTGCACCTCGGCCGGCGGCGCCGACGCGGCGCGCATCAGCCGCCGCGCGAGCCGGCGCTCCAGGTCGAAGTAGCGGTGCAGGTACAGGCGCCCTTGAGCGTCCAGGATCATCGGCCGGGGCTCGGGCTCGATGGGGGTGCCGACCACGCCGCTCGCCAGCAGCTGGCGCCGCAGCGTGGCGTCGTCGCCTTCGCGCAGCTCCTGCAGCGGCAGGCAGACATGACCGTTGGCCGTGGCCAGGCTCAAGGCCAGCGCGGCCTGGCGGGCCGCTTGCATGGAGGCGTCGTCCGCGCCGCGGCGCTGCGCCCAGGCCGCGACAAATGATGCGAAGCCCTCGGCCAGGGCCTGCTGTGCGTCGTCGTTCATGCGCGCACCCCCGCGCCATCGAACAGCGCCGACAGCTCGTCCAGCAGCTGCAGCGTGGGCCGCTGCGCATGCACGCCGGCGGCACTACCGTCGGCCAGCGTCCAGCCCGGCCGCACGCCGCGCACGAACAGGTACAGCACGCCGCCGAAATGCTCGTCGAAGCGGTAGCCCGGCAGGCGCTGGCCCAGGTGGCGGTGCAGCGCCAGCGCGTACAGCAAGGCCTGCAGGTGGTAGCCCTGCTGCACCATCGTGCGTTCGAGCGCGGCACTTGCATAGTCCTGCGGCGCATCGCCCAGGTGGTTGCTCTTCCAATCGAGCAGGTAGTAGCGCCCAGCGTGTTCGAACACCAGGTCGATGAAGCCGCGCAGGTAGCCGTCGAGCGTGCCGAACTTCAGCGCCGGCACGGCCTGGCCGGCGCCGCGCAGCACGCGCAGCAGCGCAGCCGCGTCCAGGTGGCGCGACGGCAGGTGGAATTCCAGCTCGACCAGCTTGCGCGAGGCCGGCACCTCGGCCAGCCGCATGCCGCCCGGCAGCGGCGTGTGCATCACGTCGTGCAGCATGCGCAGCAGCATGCGCGGCCACAGCGTGCGCTCGGCGTCGCTCGGCAGGGCCGGCGCAAAGCGGTGCAGCGTGGCCGCGACGGCCGCGCTCCAGCCGCCGGCATCGCCGAAGTCGATGCGCTCGAACACGTCGTGCAGGCATTCGCCGGCCACCGCACCGCGCGGAAAACGCAGGATGTCGTCGGCATCCACCGGCTGCTCAGCAAAGGTCTCGGCCGGGGCCGGCGCGCGCTGGTCATGGTCCACTGCCGCGCCTTCGTGGCGCGCGCCATGGGCTAGGCTGCTGTAGCTGCCGATCCACCACGGCGTGGGCGGCGGCCGGTCCAGGCGCAGTGCGGACAGCCGTTCGGCTGCTGCCGGCGGCGTGGTCAGCGCAACGCCATCCCGTGGCAGCGGTGACAGCGCCACCTGAGGCGCATGCGCCTGGGCCAGCGCGGCCCAGGCGGCATCGATCTGCTCGGGCGTGAGCTTGTTCTGCAACCACTGCCGCGGGCTCAGGTCGCCGCCGGCCACCAGCCAGTTGAGCCGGGCGCGGCAGCTCGAGGTCGAGCTGAGCGTGCTGCCGTTGCGGCTCAGGTACGGGCCTACCACCAGCGTGCAGCGGTGCACCGCGCGCGTCAGCGCCACATAGATCAGGCGCATCGTCTCGGCGGCAGCCTCCAGCGACTGCTGTTCCTTCACCTGCTTGAGCTGCTCCTTGTCCAGCTCGCGCAGGTCGACCACGGCTTCGCCGTCGAGCTGGTACTCCAGGCCTTCGCCGCGGCTGTCACCGCGCTGCTGGCCGTCCCACAGCAGCGGGCAGAAGACCAGCGGGTACTCCAGCCCCTTGGACTTGTGGATCGTCACCACCTGCACCAGGTTGCGGTCCGATTCCAGGCGCAGCTGCGTCGCATCGTCGCGGCGCTCGTCGCTGCGCTGCCGGCGCAGCCAGCGCAGCAGCGCCTCGGGCCCCGCATGGCTGGCCGCGGCCTCGTGCAGCAGCTCGGCCAGGTGCATCAGGTTGGTCAGACGGCGTTCGCCGTCGGGGCGGCGCAGCAGTCGGCCGGCCACCTCTTCGGCGCGCATCCATTCGCGCAGCATGCGGCCGATGCCGCGCGTCAGCCACAGCTCGCGGTAGCCGGCAAAGCGCGCCATGCAGTCGAGCAGGCCGGCCTCGTCGGCCGCCAGTGCCTGCAGCGCCGCGGCGTCCCGGCCCATCGCCTCGGTGGCCAGCGCGGCGCGCAGCAGCGGCTCGCGCTGCGGCTCCAGCATGGCCGCCAGCAGCCGCTCCAGGTCGGCCGCGTCGGCACTGTCGAAGACACTGGCCTGCGACATCTCCACGCTGCCCACGCCCACCGCCGCCAGTGCACGCCGCATCGCCGTGCCTTGTGCATGGCTGCGCACCAGCACCGCCATGTCGCCGGCCGCCAGCGGCCGGTCCCCCAGCCGCACCTGGCCGTCGCTTGCGGCGGACAGCAGCCGCGCGATCTCGCCGGCGCACGCAGCCTGAGCCAGTTGCATGGCCTCGGCGCGCTGCAGCGGCTGGCCTTCGGCATCGCGCGGCAGCTGCCACAACTGCAGCGCGGCACGCGCCGGCTGCGCGGCTTCGTGCAGCGGCTGTCGCGGCTTGGCCCCGAAGTGCACCGGTTGGTAGTGCAGGCCCTCGAGCATGAAGGCCTGCGGGTTGCGGCCGAACAGGCCGTTCAGCGCCGCAATAAGCGCTTCGCTGGAGCGCTGGTTCTGGTCCAGCGTGTAGTCGGATTGCGCGTCGGCGCGGGCGCGAAGGTAGGTGTGCAGGTCGGCATGGCGGAAGCTGTAGATCGCCTGCTTCGGGTCGCCCACCAGGAACAACGGCGCAGCGCTGCCGCGGTAGATGCCATCGAAGATGGCGTACTGCAGCGGGTCGGTGTCCTGGAACTCGTCGACCAGTGCGGCGGCAAAACGCCGGCGCAGCGCTGCAGCCAAGGCCGTGCCGTCGGGCGCGACCAGCCGGTGGTGCAGGTCGAGCAGCATGTCGTCGAAGCCTTGCACGCGCTGCTCGCGCTTGGCCTGGCGCAGCGCGTGCGGCCCGTGCTCGACCAGCTCGCGCAGCAGCTGCAGGCGCTGCAGCGACAGCGCCTGAGCGCGCTCGTTGCAGGCGTCGATCAGCTGCTGCGCGACCTGGAAGAACGCATGCTCCGGCACGGGCGCCGCGTTCTTCTTGGCGCGCAGGCGGTCGTGGCCCAGCAGGTCGAGCTTGGCCTGCGGGTCGAGCCGGTCCGGCGCGAGCGGCGCGGCCAGCAGCGCGGCCCACGAGCCCAGCGCCGTGTCCACCGCCTTGGCAGAGTGGGTGTTCTGGTTCAGCCGCGGCTGAGCCTCGCGCACGATGCCGACGATGGCCTCGCGCTGCGTCTGCCAGAGCTGGCGCGCGGCAGCGAAGGCGGTATCGCGCTCTGCGGTGTCGGGCACGGCAATGGGCGCATCCAGGGTGTCGGGCCACAGCCAGCGCGACAGCGGCTTGCCCAGGCGCCGCTGCAGCACGGCGTCCAGTCGCTGCGGCGTGTCCTGCCGGTCGAGCAGGTGCTGCGCCAGCGCTGGAGACAACCCGTCCCCCGCGATGCGGCGGCGCCAGAAGTCGTGCACCACCTGCATGCGCAGTTCGCTGTCGTCGGCCAGCAGCGTCTGCTGCAGCGGCATGCCGGTGCTGAACGGTGCTTCGGCCAGTGCACGCTGGCAAAAGCCGTGGATGGTCAGGATCGAAGCCTCGTCGAAGCTCTGCAGCGCCAGGTCCAGGCGCGGCACCATGTCCTCATTGCGCTGGCCGTGCTGCTCGCGCAGGTTCTCCAACAGCGTATCGACGAAGAGGTCGGCCTGCTGCGGACCCTGGCCACGCAGCCGCGCCAGCGTGTCGGCAATGCGTGTGCGGATGCGCTCGCGCAGCTCGGCGGTGGCGGCGTTGGTGAAGGTGACCACCAGGATGTCGGACACGGGCAGCCCACGTTCCAGCAGCAGCCGCAGGACCAGCCCGCACAGCGTCCAGGTCTTGCCGGTGCCGGCCGAGGCCTCGATCAGCCGCGTTCCCTGCAACGGGCAGCCGAAGACGTCGAAGGTCGACGGATTGGGCTTCATTCGCGTTCGTCCTGCAGCACGGCCTGCAGCGGCTCGTAGACGGCGTGGGCCAGCGCTTCGAAGGGCTCGTCCAGCGCGTCGTCGACGCCGCGCAGCGCCAGCTGGTAGGCCGGGTCGTCGCCTTCTGCCCAGCTGTGCGACGACTGCCAGGCGGCACGCGCCGCGCCGTAGCCACCTTGCTGGAACGCCCAGGACGTGCGTGGGTAGAAGCGAAGCGGTTCGCTCAGGCCGCGGCCGTACAGCGCCAGCAGCTGCTGCAGCTGCGCGGCGGCATCGTCGCACGCTGCCAGGCTGAACTCGCCGTCCGACGACAGCCAGCGTGTGCGTGCCGCCACGCCGTCGGGCCGCGCCGCGCACAGCGCCAGATGCTGCAGCCACGCGGCCATGCGGTCGCCGGCACGGGTGGGTGCATAGCGCCAGCGCAGCAGGCCCGAAGGGCGCAGGTCGGCAAAGTACCATTGCAGCTGCCACGGCTCGCCGTCCAGCATGAACTGCAGGCTGTGCGTCTGCGGCGGCAGCGGGGGTTCGGCCAGCGCCTCGCGCAGCGTGTCGGCGAAGGCCTGCAGCGACTGCAGCTCGCGCTGCAACTGCGCTTCGCCGAGTGTGCCCTCGGGCAGCTCGGTGCCGGCGCGGGCCAGTGCCGGCAGCGCCTCGGCCGGCGTGCCCTGCAACAGCAGCGGCAGCAAGCGATCGGCCAGTGCGCTGCGGCTGCGCGCATCGGGCAGGAAGGGCTCGTCGTCGAGCAGTTCGGCTTCGTCGCGTGCCAGCTCGATGCCCAGGCGGCGGCGCAGCAAGGCGCGGCAGGGGTTGCGGAAGAACTCCTGCAGCTGCGCCAGCGACACCTGCCGCCATTCGGGACCGGGTGTCGCCAAGGCGGCGCGGAAGAAGGGCTGGCGTGGCGCTGCGCCAGCATCTTCTTCGCCCTCATCGTCGTCTTCAGCGGCTGCGGCGGGTGCCTGCGGCGGCGCTGACTGCGCCTGCAGGCTGCCTCGCAGCGCCTCGGCCAGCTCGCGGTCGTAGCTGCGCAGCCGCGCATCGCCGCTGGCGTCGAAGGACTGCAGCGCAAACGGCTGCAGCGGGTGCTCGACCACCAGGTGCGCGCGGGCAGCGGCCAGCGACACGGCCGATGCGGGGTCGGCAGCGATGGCCGGTACCAGCAGGTCGAGCAGCTCGGCCACCAGCACCGACGGCGGCAGGGTTGTGTTGTCGCGCACGCTGCGGCCGGTGTGGCTCAGGTACAGGCTGTGGCGTGCGCTGAGCAGCAGGTCGAGCATCAGGCTGCGGTCGTCGTCGCGGCGTTTGCGGTCGCCGCGCCGCGGCTGCCGTGCCATCAGGTCGAACTCCAGAGGCCGGCCAGTACCGGGAAAGGCACCGTCGTTCAGGCCGATGGCGCAGACCACCGCGAAGGGCAGGCTGCGCAGGCTGCTCATCGACGCGAAGTTGATGCTGCCGCCGGCCGCACCGCCGCGCGCCGGGTCGTCCAGCCGGGCTTGCAGCGCGGCGCGCACCACCGCCAGCGGCAGCGGCTCGGCGACCCCGCCGCCGAGCATGTCATCGACCAGCTGGTGCAGCGTCTGGCGCAGCTCGCGCAGGTCGTCCAGCGAGGCGTCGTCCGCTTCGAGGAACTCGTCGAGCAGGGCCGACAGCAGCGCGGCCCAGGCTTCGGGCGGCCGCGCCTGCTGCAGATCGGCATGCGCGCGCTGCAGCGCCAGCGCAAAGCGCCACAGCGCGCCCAGTGCCAGCGCGCGCGAGCCTTCGGCGTTGCCGGCGCCAAGCAGGCCGTCGAAGGCCGCGTCCTGCTGCTCGGGCAGCGCATAGCCGAGGAACAGCCGCTGCAGCGCGTCGGCCAGCGTGTGCCGCGGCGTGGCCGGCAGCTCGAAGCTGGCGCGATGCGGCGCATCCAGCGCCCAATGGAAACCGGCATCGAGCAGCCAGGCATGCACCTGGGCCAGCGCCTGCTCGTCCAGGCCGAAGCGGCGTGCAACCAGGCCTTGCTGCAGCAGTGCGAACAGCTCGGTGGCGGTGCAGCGCGAACTGGCCAGCGCCAGCAACTGCAGCAGGCAACGCGCCGGTGCATTGACGCGGCTGCGTGCGCCGCCACACAGCGTGTAGGGCAGGGCCCGCTCCTTCGGCGCGGTGCCGAAGATCGCGTCGATCAGCGGTGCGGTCGCGTCCAGGTCGGGCGTGACCACCAGCACGTCGCCGGGGCGCAGCCGGGGGTCGGCGGCGAACAGGCCGAGCAGGTGGTCCTGCAGAACCTCCAGTTCGCGGCTCAGCGAATGGCACACATGCAGCTCGATGCTGCGGTCGTGCGGCGCCAGTGGCACCGAGCCGGGCTCGATCTGGCGCAACTCCAGCAGCGCGTTCTGCAGCCGCTCCAGCAGGCTGTCCCCCGCGGCCGGCGCGAAGTCGGCATCGTCGGTGGCGCCCTCGCCGCAGAGGTCGACCAGCGATTCGACATGCGCCTGCGTCTGCTTGCCCCAGGCGGCGAGCAGGCGGTTGCCTTCCTCGACCGCCTGGGCGCGGCCGCGCGCGGCCAGGTGGCTGAGGCGGCGGCGGTCGACCAGATCGAACCAGTATTCCTGGCACGGGTTCAGCACGTACAGCTGCACGTCGACCCAGCGCGCCAGCTGGTGCAGCAGCCGCATGTGCTGCGGCGCCACGGTCGGCAGCGCGAACACATGCACCGTCTGCGGCAGCCCGGCGCGGCGAGCCAGCGCCTGGCCACCGCGCTGCAGCGCAGCCACGAAGGCGTCGGCCGGGTGGCGCGCGCGCGGACCCAGCTCGGTCTCGATGCGCCGCCACAGCGCGGCCTGCCAGGCTTCGTCGTCCGGCGCGGCGGCATCCGGCAGCACGCGCTGGCCCTCGCGCCAGGCCTGCAGCCAGTCGCTGCGGTAGGTCACGTACTGCTCCAGCAGGCCGGCCACCTGGCAGGCCAGTTCGAAGCGCATCAGCGCGTCGGCGCCGCGCAGGTAGGCGGCCAGCCGTGGGTGTGGTGCCACGAAGGCGGTATCGCCGAAGGCTGCATGCACGCGCCAGCTCAGGCGGGCCGCGGCATAGGGTGAGTCCGCGCCGACGCCGTCGACGACACGCGCGATCTGCTGCCACAGCCATTGCGCCAGGAAGTCGAAGCGCAGGTTGGCGCAGATGCCGCGCTCATCGGCGACGGCCAGGCTCAGGTGACGGCGCAGCGCCGCGCTGGGCACGATCACCTGCTGCGGCGTGAACGGATCCTCGGGCATGGTCGCGTCCAGGCGCCGCAGCAGCGCGGTGCGCAGCCGCTCGAGCCGGTTGGAGAAGTGGATGTGCAGCATGGGGGTGCGGACGGGCCAGTCTATGCGCCCTGCTGCCGGCGCCGCAGGCGCGCCAGATGAGCCTGTGCCCGGCGATGGTTCACACTACTTTACGCAGGCTGCACTTGCCGAACACGCGCCGGGAGCAACATCATCCCCATCGCAACGTACCCTGAAAGGGCACACCATGAAGATCCATTCCCACCCCGCACGTCTTTATCTCGCCGGCCTGAGCGTGGCCTTGGCCGGCGCCTTTGCCACCAGCGTCCAGGCCGCCCCTGGCGGCCCCGGCATGATGGGCCAGGGCGCGATGAAGGCCCAGGGCCCCATGGGAGGTCATGGCGGCCATGGCGGCCACGGTGGAATGGGCGGCGGCATGTTCGACGGCATGATGACGCGCATGCTCGATCGCGTGAACGCCACGCCGGAGCAGCGCACCCAGATCCAGCAGATCATGCAGAAGCAGGCCGACGGGATGAGCGCGCAGCGCGAAGCCGGCCGCGCCCTGCGCCAGCAGATGATGGCGCTGTTCGCCCAGCCGACGGTGGATGCCAGCGCGGTCGAGGCGCTGCGCCAGCAGCAACTGGCGATGCACGAGACGGCCAGCAAGCGCATGACGACGGCCATGCTCGAGATCAGCGGCGTGCTGACCCCCGAGCAGCGCAAGCAGATGGCCGACCACATGGCCCAGCGCGGCGAGATGATGCAGCGCCACCAGCGCGAGCGCCGCGGCATCGACGCGCCGAAGAGCTGAAAGGCCCCGCCCGCGACGCCTTGCATCGCCCATGACTCCCGGCCTGCCGACGGCAGGCCCTCACGCTCCGGCGCCGCAGGGCTGTCGGAGCCTTTTCGTGTGCCGCACCATGAACGAGCGACTGCTGCTGATCGACGACGACGCCCGCCTGAGCACGATGGTCGGCGACTACCTGCGCGGCCACGGCTTCGAGGTCGACTGTGCAGGCTCGCTGGGCGCCGGGCGAGAGCGGCTCAAGCACGACCACTACGACGCGCTGCTGCTCGACCTGATGCTACCCGACGGCGACGGCCTGGAGTTGACGCGCGAGCTGCGCGCCGACGCCCGGCTGCACCGCCTGCCGCTGCTGATGCTGACCGCGCGCGGCGAGCCGATGGACCGAATCGTCGGCCTGGAACTGGGCGCCGACGACTACCTGCCCAAGCCCTTCGAGCCGCGCGAACTGCTGGCCCGGGTGAAGGCGCTGCTGCGCCGCGCCCTGCCCGACGCCGGCCCGGGTGAGGTGCTGTCCTTCGGCCGGCTGGAGATCGACCTGGGCGCGCGCCAGGCGCGGCTGGACGGACAGGCCTGCGAGCTGACCAGCCACCAGTTCGAGCTGCTGGTGGTGCTGGCGCGAAGCCCCGGCCGCGTGCTGTCGCGCGATCGCATCATGGACGCGCTGAAGGGCCACCCGATGGATGCCTTCGACCGCAGCATCGACGTGCACATCTCGCGCATCCGCGCCGCCATCGAGGACGACCCGAAGGCGCCGCAGCGCGTGCTCACCGTGCGCGGCGCCGGCTACGTGTTCGCCAAGTCGCAGTAAGGCCAGGGCCTGAATGCGCTCGCTCTACCTGCGCATCTACCTGACGGTGCTGGTCGCGCTGGGGCTGTTCGCGCTGGTTTCCGGCTGGCTGGTGCAGCGCCATTTCGACCAGGAGCGCGAGCGCTTCGTCGCCAGCGCGCAGGAGCGGGCGGCGGCCTGGGGCGAGTTGCTGCAGCGCTCGCTGCCCGGCGCCGACGCGCCTGCGGCCGAGCAGGCCGCCGCGTTGAGCGACTGGTCGAACCGGCTGCGCCTGCCTTTGGCGCTGGACGACGGCAACGGTGTGCGCATCGGCGCATCCGAGACCTACCTGCGGCGCGAGCAGGACGACGTACCCGGACCGCGGCGCACACAAGCCGTGCGGCTGGAGGACGGGCGCACGCTGTGGATCATGCGGCCGCCGCTGCGCGCCGGCGCGCCCGGGCGTGCCGGCATGGACGCCGGCATGCACATGGGCGGCGGCATGCCGCCTGGAGCGCGGCCGCGGCCGCCCGAGGCACCGCCCCTGTCCTGGTGGCCGGGCCTCGGGGCTCCCGGAGGCCTGGGCATCGCCGCCTTGCTGCTGGTGCTGTTCGTGGCCATTGCCGCCGGCGCCTGGCCGGTGGTGCGCCGGCTGACGCACCGTCTCGAGGTACTGAAGCAAGGCGTCGAGGCCTTCGGCGCCGGCGCCTTGCACCATCGCGTGGCCGAAGACGGGCGCGACGAGGTGGCCGCGCTGGGCGCCAGCTTCAACCGCGCCGCGGCGCGCATCGAGGCACTGTTGCGTTCGCAGCAGAGCCTGCTCGCCAACGCCAGTCACGAACTGCGCTCCCCGCTGGCAAGGCTGAAGATGGCGGTATCGATGCTGGAGGATGCGCCGGCCGCGCAACGCGAGGGCCTGAGGCAGGAGATCCACACCAACATCGGCGAACTCGATGCGCTGGTCGAGGAGGTGCTGCTGGCCAGCCGCCTGGAGGCCGGTGCGGCGCTGCAGCGCAAGGACCCGGTCGAGTTGCTGGCGCTGGCGGCCGAGGAAGCGTCGCGCATCCAGGCCCGGGTCGAAGGCCAGACGGTGCAGGTGGCCGGCGACGAACGGCTGCTGCGCCGGGCACTGCGCAACCTGCTCGAAAACGCGCAGCGCTATGGCGTCGATGCGGTCAGCGTCCGCGTGCAGCGCAGTGCCGCGGGCGAGGCCGAAGTCCTGGTCTGCGACCGCGGCCCGGGCGTGCCCGAGGCCTACCGCGAGCGCATCTTCGAAGCCTTCTTCCGCCTGCCCGGCCATGCCGAGCGCGAAGGCGGTGTCGGCCTCGGCCTGGCGCTGGTGCGGCAGATCGCCGTGGCGCACGGTGGTAGCGTGCGCTGCGAGCCGCGCGACGGGGGCGGCAGCTGCTTCAGGCTCGGCCTGCCGGCAGCGTAAGCTTCGTCCCCTCGCAGCCATCGACCGTTCCCTGAATGAGCACTCGCACCCGCACTGCCGGCGCGTCCGGCAAAGTGATCGCCAAGACTGCACGCAAGACCCCGGCCGCCAAGGCCGGGCCGCGCCGCCGCACCAAGGCGGGCAAACCCTTCGAGCTGATCCTGCTGGGCGCCACCGGTTTCACCGGGCGCCAGGCGCTGCGGGCGGTGCTGACGCAACGCCCCGACGCGCGCCTTGCCGTGGCCGGGCGCGATGCGGCGCGGCTGCACTCGCTGCTGGCGCAGCTGGTGCCGCCGGGGGGCAGGGCGCCCGAGATCCTGATCGCCGACACCCGCGATGCGGACTCGCTGCAAGCGCTGGCCCGCCAGGGGCAGGTGCTGTTCAACCTGGCCGGTCCCTACCATGCCACCGGCGACGCGGTGGTCGCTGCGTGCATCGCCAGCAGAACGCACTACCTGGACCTGTCGGCCGAGACCTTCTGGATCCAGCGGCTGGTGCGCGAGCAGCACGAGCCAGCCGTGCGCGCCGGCGTGAAGGTCATGCCCTGCGCCGGCTACGAGGCGCTGCCCTTCGACCTGGCCACGCTGTGGGCCGCGCACCAGCTGCGCGACCGTGCCGGCGAGTCCTGCGCCAGCGTGAAGATCGGCGTCACGATCACCGGCCGTTTGGTCACCGACCCGCGCGACCTGGTCAGCGGCGGCACCGCGGCCAGTGTCATCGAGTTGCTGGCGCACGACCGCAGCGACTGCCTGCGCGACATGGCCTGCCTGCTGCCGCCCGGGTCACCGGAGCATGACGATGTGGCGCGGCGCAATGCGCTGCAGTGGCTGCCGCGCTACGACGCGGACCTGCAGTCGGTGCTCGCGCCCACGCTGCCCGGCCCCTTCATCAACCCGCCGGTGATCCTGCGCGGCATCGCGCTGGCGCAGGACACCACGCTGTTCAGCAGCGACTTCCGCTACCAGGAGGGCACGCCGATGGCCCGGCTGCTGCCGGGGCGAGGCCGCTGGCTGCCGCAGCGGGCCTCGCGCGCGCTGCAGTGGGCGATGGCCGCGTCGGTGGCCGCGCCGCTGGCCAACCTGAGCGTCAGCATCGCCGGGCCGCTGCGCTTCCAGCGCCAGGCGCTGCGCGCGCTGCTGCAGCGCCTGGTGCCCCAGCCCGGCACCGGGCCCAGCGAGCGTGCGCTGGATGCCATCGGCTACGAGCTCGAGGTGGTGGCACGCGGCGAGCGTGGGGCGCGCTTCCGCGGCCGCGTGATTGCGCAAGGCCACCCGGGCTACCGCTCGACGCCGGAGATGGCGGTGTGCGTGGCGCTCGGCCTGGCCGACGGCACCCTGGGGCGCACGCCGCACTTCGGCATCGTCTCGCCGGCGGCCGGGCTGGGCATCGAGGCGGTGCCGGCCCTGCGCGCCGCAGGCGTACGCTTTACAGCGGGGACGTAGCGGCGCGCTCGGACTCGTGCCGCGCCTGCCGCCGCAGCACCAGCGCCAGCAGGCCGCCCAAACCCAGCGCGGCCAGCACCAGCCCGGCGGTGGACGCGGTCCAGAAGCCGCGGGCGCCGCGCAGCGCGTCCGGCGTCAGGCCGGTCACATCGAAAGCCAGCACGTAGCCGCCGCCCAGGCCCACGCCCCACAGCGACACCGCGAAGATCAGCATCGGCAGCGTGGCGATGCGATAGGCGCGCAGCACGAAGGAGGCCACGCACTGCGCCGCGTCGGCGGTGTGGAACAGCGCCACCCAGGCCAGCAGCGGCAGCGCCGCGGCGATGACCGCCGCATCGTCGGTGTACAGCCGCACCACGCTGTGACGCAGCGCGTAGATCAGCGCGCCCACCACCGCGGCCAGGCACACGCCGATCTGCAGCCCGTGCCAGCCGATGCGCCGCGCGGCCTGCAGCTCGCGCGCGCCGATGCGCTGCGCCACCAGCGTGCCGGTGGCATTGCCCAGCGCCAGCGGCAGCATGAACAGCACCGACACCATGTTCGCCGCCAGCTGGTGGCCGGCCACCGGCGTGGCGCCCAGGCGCACGATGAAGATGGCCATGAAGGCGAAGCCGGTCACCTCGATCAGGATCGACGCGCCCATCGGCACGCCCAGCCGCAGCTGCGCGCCGAGGGCTTGGCGGTCGGGCGGCCGCAGCCCGCCGCCACCCAGCGCGAAAGGCGCGTAGAAGCGGTCGCGCTTGAGCACCCACAGCCCGGCCAGCACCTGGGCCCACATGGCGATGGCGGTGGCGATGCCGCAGCCCAGCACGCCGAGCTCGGGGACGCCGACGGCCGGCACGCCGAACACCAGCGCCGCCGACAGCGGCAGCTTCAGCCCCAGGCCGGCCAGCTGGATGACCATCACCGCCTTCGGCCGCGACACTGCGTTGTTGAAGCCGCGATAGGCCGCGAAGAGCAGCGCCGCCGGCAGCGCGAAGGCCAGCGCCAGCAGGTACTGCCGCACCTTGGCCTCGACCTCGGGCGCCGCCTGCGACAACGCCATGAACGGCCAGGGAAAGACCAGCAGCGTGCAGCCGATGATTGACAGGCCCAGCGCCAGCCACACCGCCTGGTGCAACTGATGCCCGGCCTCGGGCAGCTTCCTTGCGCCGAAGAACTGGCCGACGATCGGCCCGGCTGCCACCACCACGCCCATGAAGCCGATGAACACCGTGATGTAGGCCGCCGAACCCACCGCCAGCGCCGCCAGGTCGAGTGCGGCGTAACGCGCCACCAGCAGCGTGTCCAGCGTGCCGAAGGCGATCACCGCCAACTGCGCGATGAACACCGGCCAGGCCAGCGGCAGGATGCGCGAGGCCGAATCGCGCCAGCCTGACGGGGCACTCGCCGCGATCGTCGTGCTCAAGTCGGGGCCTTGCCGGCGCGCTCGCCAAAGCTTTCCGGCGGCGGGTGGTCGGCACCGCTGGTCAGGCGCGCGCGCTCGGCATAACGGTTGAAGCGCCAAGCCCGGGCCTCGAGCGTGATGCGCCGCCACACCGCGCGCTTTTCGGCCGGGCCGTAGGCCTGCCAGTGCTGCACTTCCTCGAAACTGCGGCCGCAGCCCTTGCATTCGGCATCGCCCTGCGAGGTGGAGCAGATGGCGATGCAGGGCGCGTCGGGCGTCGACGCGTACCAAGCCAGCCAGGCGTCGTGCGCGCGTTTCGGCATCGTGGCCTCGTCGCACTCGGCCTGGCGGTAATAGACCATCAGCGCATAGACCTCGGCCAGCGCCAGCACCTCGTCGCAGGCGCGCAGGCCATCCGGCGAGGGCGAGCGCGCGCGCCACCAGTTGATGGCCGATTCGATGTCGGTGACGTGGATGCTGGCCATGGGCGGGGCGGCAAGGATAGCCGCATGCCGCCTGTCACGGGATTGCCACGCAGGAAGTCTAAGCTCGCGCTGCGTATGCATGCGCGCGCAAGGAGCGAGCTTGAACCTGAACGACAACGAACTGCTGCGGCGCATCCAGGCCGACCTGGAGGACAGCTACGACGAGGAACTGGAACTGGAGCTGGAAGACCGCAATGTCGATGCGGTGGCAGCCACGCTGTCGGGCGACGCGGCGCCTCCCGACCGCGAGGCCCGGCGCCGCTACTTCCGCGAGCTGTTCCGCCTGCAGCGCGAACTGGTCAAGCTGCAGGACTGGGTGCAGCACAGCGGCCACAAGGTGGTGATCCTGTTCGAAGGCCGCGACGCCGCCGGCAAGGGCGGTGTGATCAAGCGCATCACGCAGCGGCTGAACCCGCGTGTGGCGCGCGTGGTGGCGCTGCCGGCGCCCAACGACCGCGAGCGCACGCAGTGGTACTTCCAGCGCTATGCGGCACACCTGCCTGCGGCCGGCGAGATGGTGCTGTTCGACCGCAGCTGGTACAACCGCGCCGGCGTCGAGCGCGTGATGGGCTTCAGCAACGACGAACAGGTGGAGGAGTTCTTCCGCTCGGTACCGGAGTTCGAGCGCATGCTGGTGCGCAGCGGCATCCAGCTGATCAAGTACTGGTTCTCGATCTCCGACGAGGAACAGCACCTGCGCTTCCTGGGGCGCATCCACGACCCGCTGAAACAGTGGAAGCTCAGCCCCATGGACCTGGAGTCGCGCCGCCGCTGGGAGGACTACACCAAGGCCAAGGAGATCATGCTCGAGCGCTCGCACATCGCGGAGGCGCCGTGGTGGGTGGTGCAGGCCGACGACAAGAAGAAGGCGCGGCTCAACTGCATCGCCCACCTGCTCGAGCAGATGCCCTACCGGGAAGTGCAGCGTGACCCGATCGTGCTGCCCCCGCGCGAGCGCCACGAGGACTACGTGCGCAACCCGGTGCCGGCGCAGATGATCGTGCCGGCGCGCTACTGAGCGCCTCCAGGGGTGGGCTGCGCCCAGCCCGCCCCCGGCGCGGGGTCAAGCAAAGAGGCGAAGCCACATTCGCTTGAGAGCGCCGCGCCGCGGCGACGACATCACTTCGACGGCGGCTGCCCGCCGGTGTGGGCGTAGGTCTTGTTGGTGATCTGCCAGCGCCCGCCAATGCGCGCCACCGAGAAGTAGTCGACGAAGTCGCAGCCCAGGTAGTCGGTCTCGACCAGCACGGCCACGCCGGCATCGCCGCTGAGATCGATGGAGCGCACGAAGGCCTTGTACTTGGGCCCGGCCATGCCCGGTTGGGCCTGGACCATGTCGAAGAAGCCGCCGATCGGAATGTAGGTGTTCATCGGCCCGATGTGCCCGAACATGCGCGCGTCCGCGTGAAAGGCCTTCTTCAGCTTGGCGACATCACCGTTGGAGCCGTCGATGTAGAGCTGAATCAGCGCGCGCACCTCGTCGAGGTCCTGCAGGGTGTCGGCCATGGCTTGTCTCCTGGCGGTGGAAGGGGCATTGATGCTACCGCCGCACCCGGGCTCGGCACCAGTGCGCGCATCGTTTCGTTTGAGGAGGCGTCCGGG
>Ga0316613_10000853_pt1 | contig 22291 bp, 12 predicted proteins | sample OWC_soil_day10_C_2_FD_207647 | JGI IMG/M metagenome (GOLD analysis project Ga0316613, IMG submission 207647) | Wetland soil microbial communities from Old Woman Creek delta, Ohio, United States - OWC_soil_day10_CT_b | ecosystem: Environmental > Terrestrial > Soil > Wetlands | place: USA: Ohio...
AATTATCAGTATGGTGGTAAAGCGTAGCAATCTGCGGGCCATGGAATACCTCCTTTATACTGTTCCAGTTCATAATTTGCAGTCATATCTACCCCCTAGTCAGCGTAGTATCAAGCAAGGATATTATGTAGGGGGGGGATGGGTTTTGCATAGTCTATTGCGCCGTAGCTTTTTTAGCCTTACTGTGCTTGCTGTTGGTTTAGTGTGCAGCCTGATGTATGAGGCCACTATGGTGTTTGACGATAAAAGCCGGGTGATCAAAAGCATTCCTACCACGCACAAGGTAATAGCGCTTACTATTGATGATGGGCCGCATTACAAAACAACGCCTGAGTTATTAGCGGTGTTACGAGAAAAACAGGTAAAAGCAACTTTTTTTGTATTAGGAGCTAATGCCGAAGCCCATCCGGAAATCGTTACGCAAACGGTAGCCGATGGGCATGAAATCGCTTCTCACGCCTATAGTCATAAACGGATAAATAAGCTAATGCCAGCAGAAGTAGTAGCGGAATTCAAACGTTTTGAAAGCATTATTGAGCGGCTCGCACCGAAACCAAGCTTCTTTAGGCCGCCAGACGGCGCTTATAATGATGAAATAGTAGCATTGGCTCGTGAATGCGGCTATACAACCGTATTATGGTCGATTGACGCAGGCGACTGGCGGCGACCGCCAGTTGAGCAGGTAGTGCGGGCGGTGCTAGATAACGTGAAACCGGGTGGTATTATCCTGATGCATGACGGGCAGTACCCGCTGCCTACCGCACAGGCCGCCGCTATTATTATTGATAAGCTGCACAGCCAAGGCTACCAATTGGTAACAATGAGTGAACTGATGCAGTACTACGAAGAAAGCCAATAATGTTACAGCTTATAGGGCTTTAAACTTTGCCAGTGATTTTGGATCAACTGGTCATAGCGGTACATCGTGGCCGATCGTTCATTTCTCAGGGCCTGAATGGCCCCTAAAATTTTCTGGTCAAAGGTGTAAACTTTGTTCTTAGGTAAGGTAAGGGGTTTAGAATACTCCTTAAGCTTGGTGGCTACCTTGCAATTGGCTTTGGTTTCTTTGATAAGGACAGCGGGCTCTAGCAGGTCAGAGCCTTCATAGCGATGAATCAGGCAATTGGGTTGCAAACGATCAATAACATTTTTCCTGTCACCGTCGAGGATAAGTTCGCTGCCACAGCCTGGACAAGCTGTTAAATCTGCTGGAAAATGATTATGGCAACCCATACAAACAATTTCATTCATGCAACATCCCTCCGAGCCTAGTGTATCCGGAAAAACGGTGGACTATAATTGTTGGGAAAAAATGAACTTCAACAGGAAAAGCCCAAGTCGTGGCGAATTTTTTAGATATGATATAACTTATGGATATAGCATTCACTGGCACAAGGAGGAAGCGGGATTGGACAACTACCGGCGCTGGCTGATAATAATAACCGTAATAGTGCTTGCTGCTGGTTGGCTGGGAATGAGTTTGGCGGTAAAGCTAACCGAAGAGGAGCTGCGGAGCAAGCTGCTGCTTAGGGCTGCGACAGCGGCAACCATGATTAGCTATGACCGGGTGGAACGACTGACTGCTACGGAGGCCGACAGTGGGATGCCTGATTATGAATATTTGCGAGAACAGTTGATAGCTACGCAGGCACTTAACGCCGATTGCCGATATGTGTATTTGTTGAAGATGGTGGATAATCGAATGGTATTTCCCATAAGTACAGAGCCGATAACCTCTGATGACTATACCCCACCTGGTTATGAATATAAACAGGCATCTAATGAACTTTACCAAATATTTGTAGATGGCCAAGCTTTTGTCGAAGGACCGCTGCGCGATGAATGGGGGCTATGGGTATCGGGGCTTGCTGCTGTGTGTGATCCGGAAGACGGGCGGGTGATTGCCGTTTTGGGTATAGATATAGCGGCCAGCGACTGGCAGGCTGCTATTACTACCACACGGCTTATCGTCCTTGGTGTTACACTGGCTGTATTGAGTATGATATATGCTTTAGTTTATGCGCTCAATACTTCAGAAAATGCGGCGAGAAGGGTATATCTGGCAGAGAAGCAGGCGAAAGAGGCGTTGGAAGCCGTTAGTCAGGGGAAAAGTCAGTTTCTGGCCTATTTAAGCCATGAAATCCGTACGCCGGTTAGTGGTATTTTGGGCGTCAGCGAGCTGTTAGAAACCACCCTGTTGGATAAACGCCAGCGTGACTATGTCAGTGCGATTGCTTACTCAGCCCATTCCTTATTAACTGTGCTTAACGAGGTATTGGATTTTTCTAAAATTGAGGCCAATAAAATGAAGGTAGATCATAGTAACTTTGCATTTCGTCCTGTGGTAGAGGGCGTAGCTACCATGTTACAGGCAACTGCTCTTAACAAGGGGCTTGACCTGCGCGTAAGGATTGAGCCAAGCATTCCGCAGCTAGTGGTCGGTGATTCGGCCAGACTGCAGCAAGTTCTGTTAAATCTTGTCGGTAATGCGATAAAGTTTACTGAAGCCGGGAAGGTGGAGATTAAGGCCGTATGTCTTCAGCAAGATACCAATACCGTACAGGTAAAAATTACTGTTACTGATACCGGGATTGGCTTAAACCCAGCTGAAATCAATATGCTGTTTCAGCCTTTTGCTCAGGCCGATGGGGCTAACGCCCGCAAATATCTGGGTTCAGGACTGGGCCTGTCCATTTCAGCCAGTCTAGTAGAACTAATGGGCGGTGAGATTGGGGTTACCAGTAACAAAGGCGAGGGTTCATCTTTTTGGTGTACCCTTCCCTTGGGAGTAACTAATCTGGATAGTGAAGTAGTGGTTAACGAACCTGTTGTCAATACCAAACTAATCGAAGAGGTACCGACTTGGTTAATTCAGTCTGCTGCTGCTCCAGAGAAGATTGCTGATGTACTTATTGTTGAAGATAATCCGGTAATTCAGCAGGTAGTTAGTTCTCAGCTAGGGCATCTTGGAATAACAGCTGATGTTGCTGGTAATGGTCAGGAAGCTGTGCAAAAGACACTGCAGAGAGAATATAAATTGATTTTCATGGATTGTGGTTTGCCGTTATTAGATGGAATGGCTGCTACTTGTCTTATTCGGGAACGAGAAGCGACAATCGGGCGGCACACTCCGATTATCGCTTTATCTGGAAGATCGATGCCTGACGAACAGCAGCAGTGTTTGGCTGCCGGGATGGATGAGTGTTTGATAAAACCAGTCTCCATCCGGGATATCAGGCAAACGGTGGAGCGCTGGCTGCCGCAGGTGGCGGTTGATGGCATTGATATCGGTGTACTTAGAGAATTAAAACAGTTGGCTGATAGTGGACAGTCTGAGCTGAATATATTTATTGATGCTTATCTGGAGGAACTGCCGCTGCTTACTGACAAGCTGCGACACGCCATGTTTACTTGTGACGCTGCCCAAGTAAGCGCAGCGGCGCACAGCTTAAAGTCAATGAGTGCAACTATTGGGGCTAAACGGCTGGGTGAATTATTCAGCAGTTTGGAGCAATTGGCTAATAATGAGCAGAGTGATAGTCATGGTGAAGCAAGACTGCTAATGAGTAAAATTGATATAGAGTGCAAGCAGGTGGGAGTAGCCCTCAAAAATGCCGCCAGCTTATTATAATGTAAAGGTATGGTGAGAATATGGCGTACCAGATATTATTGGTTGATGATGTGCTCTTAAACCGCAAGGTGGTCAAGGTAGCACTCAGCTGCTTGCCGGAAGTTACTTTTCTGGAGGCTACTGATGGTGTTAATGCGTTGGCGTTGATTCATAGTCAAACGATCGACCTGATTATCCTCGATCTTATTATGCCGGGGGACGAATCGGGCTATGATGTATTGCGGGAAATTAAGGAAAGTGTGCTTTATCAGCACATTCCCGTCATTGTTTACTCGGCCGTTTCAGATACGGCAAGTATCAGACAGGCACTGGAAATGGGAGCCTATGATTATCTTATCAAGCCGCTAAAACCGCAGGAATTGCAAAGTGTTTTGCCAGAAAAGGTCCGAGATGCCTTGCAATCTGTTGAAAAAAAAGATGAGAAGCAAATCGTGGTAAGCCGGTCTTGTGTGCCTGGGGCTAGGGTGGGGGAGCAGCTTGTCGTTGGGGCGGTTACCACAGAAGAGGCGGCAGCCATCAAAGCGTTGACTAACCATAAAACCGAGCTCAAACTACAACTAAAACGGCTTTTTGATATGGATAAGGAAGAATTGTACTGCACCTTGTATGATAGGCTTATTCAAGAGATGGGCGAAGTATCGGCAGCTTGCGAACAATGGTGGGATGAAAAATATGATAAATATCAGTGGGACAACATTGTTGGTGACGAGATTGAGATTGATTATGACAGTGGTCAAGTCCTGATGAAAAATACAACAGAAAGCGCGGAGCACCAATTTGACGACCCAAAGAAACAAGAGTGAAAATTAAAAATATTTAAATGGCGTGAGATTGTCTACTGTGTGATATAATCAATCTAGAAAAATATAACAAAAGAGGGGGTTTCTGGATTGAGAAAACTTTTCTATCCCCGGCAAGTGGCTGGTTGGCTGATGGCAGCTATGCTTATTGCGGCCATTTTACCATTCACGGTTTCGGCCGGGCAGGCACCAGTAAAGAATGTAATTATTCTGATGACAGATGGTACAGGCTCTACCCATACTACCATTGCCCGCTGGTTTAAAGGGGCACCACTTTCTTTGGATGAAATACTGGTAGGCGGCGTTAGAACCTATGGTGCTGAATCCATAATTACCGACTCGGCACCGGCGGCCACGGCTTTTGCTACCGGTTATAAAACAAGCGATAAATTTATTGGCATCTTGCCTGATAAAATTACTACTCCTGGCATAGCGCCAATCGAAGAAGCTTTGAAAACCAAACCAGTACCTAGCGTGCTCGAAGGTGCTAAATTGGCAGGCAAGGCCACCGGCCTTGTTGCTACTTCTAACATTCAGCATGCCAGCCCGGCCAGCTATTCGGCACATTGGCCTGACAGAAACAACTACAACGAGATTGCCGAACAGCAGGTTTACCTTGATATTGATGTTGTATTAAGTGGTGGAGAAAAATATTTATTACCGAAGGAACAGGGTGGTCAGCGTGTTGACGGTGAAAACCTGATAGCTGTTTTAAAGGCAAAAGGGTATGAGATTGTCGACGAACGGGATGCGATGACTAAGTTCACAGGTAAAAAACTCTGGGGGCTATTTGCTCCTGATGCTATGGCCTATGATATTGATCGCCAGCAGTTAGCACCCAAAGAGCCCTCGCTGGCTGAGATGACCAACAAGGCCATTGAAATTTTGTCACAAAACAAAAACGGCTTTTTCCTATTTGTTGAAGCTAGTAAAGTAGACTGGGCCTCTCATGCCAACGACCCCACAGGGGTTGTTAGCGATGTGTTAGCCTATGATGCTGCAGTACAAACCGCCTTGGATTTTGCAAAAAAAGACGGTCACACACTGGTATTGGCTTTTGCTGATCATGGTAATGGCGGTATGAGCATTGGCAGCAAGGCAACTGACGCAACATACTCCAAAACTCCAGTGGAAGCACTCTTGCAACCACTTAAAAAAGCAGTATTAACTGGCGAAGGCGTTGAAAAAGTCTTAAATGGCAATCAAGAAGTGATTACCATTCGCCAGCTCATGAGTGAGTACTACGGTATTGATGATTTAACTGCCGATGAAATAATAGCTATACAAAATGCTAAAAAAGGTAGTTTGAATGCAGTTATCGGCCCAATGCTAAGCAAGCGCTCTATCATTGGCTGGACAACTACAGGACATTCGGGGGAAGATTTGTTTTTCTATGCTTATGGACCCAACCACCCGGTGGGCCTGATCCAGAATACTGATATTGCCCAGATTAGTGCCAAGGCATTAGGTTTTGATTTGAAACAAACGGACGAAAAGCTGTTTGTGGAAGCCGGTCAAGCTTTTAAAGCTATTGGTGCCAGTGTTAGTCTGGACGACACAGACCAGGAAAACAAGGTGCTCATTGTGAAAAAAGGTTTCAAAAAAGCTGAAATCCCAATCAGTAAAAATATCATAAAAATTAATGGTAAAAGTTATGAAATGAATGGCATTGTCGTCATTGCGCCTCGAACCGGTAAGGTATATATCCCGCAGCAAGCTGTAGAGTTAGCTAAAGCCGCTGGATTCTAGTGAACTCGTTTCAGCAGAGCTGAAACATCGGGGGTTCAGGTGGAGAGTCTACTCCACCTGAACTGACGCCGCCTGTAGAGGCGGGAGTCTTGACTCAGTGATTAAGATAAAGATAACTAGTTACGAAGTTTACAAGCGTCTGCCTGCGATTATGCGGGGCAGGCGCTTTTTTTTATTAACAAAGACTTAACAGTAAATTAACCAAAACTATCCACCAACTATTTATAATGGACATGTACATAACAAATTCAAAGGAGGAGACAGGGTGAATAGGAGAACCAAATGGTTTAGTTTGTCGGCCGTGATTATTGCTCTAATTGCTGTTATGCTTGTATCTGCTTTTCCGCACCAACAGATTGCTACCGCTGGTGTTGATAACGGCTATGCCGGCAAGAAGGCAAAGTATGTATTCTTTTTTATTGGTGATGGCATGGGTATGCCGCAAGTAAATGCTGCTGAAATTTTCAAGGGTACGCTGGAAAGTGAAAACAAGATGCATAAAGGCAAACTTGGTTTTACAGTATTTCCAAATCAAGGTATGCAAACCACTCATTCGAACAATACCTTCATCACCGAATCGGCAGCAGCCGGAACGGCTCTGGCTACCGGACAAAAAACCAACAATGACATTCTGGGGATGGATGCGACAAAAACCGTGAAGCTTAAAACCATGGCTGAAATGGCTAAAGAGAAGGGTATGAAGGTCGGCATTGTATCCAATGTATCGATTGACCACGCTACTCCGGGCGCCTTTTATGCCCATGAACCTACCCGCAAAAACTATTATGAAATCGGTCTGGCGCTGGTTAACAGCGGATTTGATTATTTTGCCGGAGGTGGCTTGCTATCTCCTACCGGATCGAAAAAAGATAAAGCAAGTGTGTTTGAACTTGCGAAAAACAATGGCTATAAACTGGTTACTGCGCAAGATGAGTTTAACAACCTGAGCAAGCAGGACGGTAAGGTATTTGCCATTGCCCCGGAACTTGCAGCAGAAGCCGCGATGCCGTATGATATTGACCGCAGTTCCGGCCAGGTTACCTTGGCTGATTTTACCAAAAAGGGTATCGAACTATTAGACAACTCGCAAGGCTTCTTTATGATGGTAGAAGGCGGCAAGATTGACTGGTCCTGCCACGCTAACGACGCGGCAACAACTGTTCGCGATGTACTGGCCTTTGATGACGCTATTAATGAGGCTCTCAAATTCTATGCTAAGCATCCTAATGAAACGTTGATTGTTGTCACTGGTGACCATGAAACCGGTGGTATGACAATTGGCTTTGCCGGTACAGAATATCAAACCTTTTTCAGCAAAATTAACAAGCAAGACACATCCTTTGAAGCCTTCGACAAAAAGATAAAAACGTATCGCGAAACCGTCGACTCACAGTATGCCAACCTAAATGACTGGCTGCCTATTCTTGCAGACGAGTTCGGGTTAACTGATTTGACAGAATATGATAAAACCCGGCTGAGCAATGCGTTGGCTGCCAGCATGGTTGAGCCGAAGAAACGGGTCAAAGATCCCAATAGTTCTTTGCTCTATGGTACGTACGAACCATTTAGTGTTACCGTTACCCATATACTCAACCAAAAAGCCGGTATCGGCTGGACTACTTATGCACATACCGGTGTAGCAATACCAGTATTTGCGCAGGGTATTGGCGGCGAGCTTTTCCAAGGCTATTACGATAATACCGATATTGCCAAAAAGATTATGAACATTATGGGTGTCAAACAGCAATAGTTGCTGAGTAAACTTTAGAGAAAACCGGGCGGAATATCCGTCCGGTTGATCTAAACTAGGCAAGAAAGGACGCCGGTTATGCCTTATTCCCGGAATACAGATAAAATCTTTGTACTTGTTATCGCAATACTTTGCATCATATTATATTTCCTGCCGACGGGATTTCCAACTCAAGACGATGACTATGTTCGCAGTAAAGCCAAAGTAACTGCGGTTGATAACCAAGCCATACATCAGCGTGGCGTTGTTCAGACTGGTGTACAGGCAGTGAGCGTACAGGTTGTTGGCGGCGAGTTTGCCGGTCAGGAATTTGAGGCTACCAACACACTGCTGGGAAAGCTGGAGATGGACAAAGTATTTCAGCCTGGTGATACCGCCTTGGTCGTTATCAAGGGAGAACATGGCCGGATTATCGCGGCTAATTTAATTGATCACTATCGGCTTGATCAAGAAGCACTCTTATTTGGACTATTTATACTCGCATTGTTCTGGTTTGCCCGTTGGACAGGCGTAAAAGCCGTGCTTTCCTTTGTTTTTACCATTTTAGTTTTGTGGAAAGTGCTCTGGCCGCTGTTTCTGAAGGGCTGGGACCCGATTATCCTTTCACTATTGGTTGTTTGCACCATTGTCGGTTGTGTTACTTTTTTGGTAACAGGGTTTGGCCGCACCGGCTTGGTATCTTTTCTGGGAACCATGTGTGGGGCGATTGCCGCTTGTTTGTTAGCAGTTTTATTTGGACAACTATTTAAGGTGCATGGCGCGGTGATTCCGTTTGCCGAAACATTACTGCATGTTGGGTTTAGTAATATTGATCTTACTAAAATTTTCCTTGCAGGGATCTTTGTGGCTTCATCAGGAGCCATGATGGATGTAGCGGTTGATATTGCAGTAGCCGTAACAGAGCTTGTTGATAAAAATCCCTCCATTACCCGCAGTGAGGCAGTTGCCTCTGGCATGAATGTTGGCCGGGCAGTTGTCGGTACAATGACGACAACTCTACTACTGGCGTATTCCGGTTCCTTTACCGCCCTCATGATGGTATTTATGGCCCAGGGTACGCCAGTAATTAATATATTGAACTTGACCTATATTGCAGCAGAGATCCTCCACACCCTTGTCGGTAGTTTTGGTGTTGTACTTGTTGCACCCTTTACTGCTTGGCTGGCAGGTTGGCTGCTAACTGGTCAAAGAGTTTCTGAGTAAGCTATCCCTCTCCCCTTAAATAAAAGCACGGACTGCCTGCCTCTCATTTTTTGTGAAGCAGGCTTTGTGCTTTTCAATTAAAAAAAGTAAGAGGTTCTATATTTCTCCCTTCCTGCGTAAATTAGTTGTATCTGCCATAGGGCCGATTTTTAAGGAGGGGACATATTGAATCATAAAGAATGGATTGCGATGGTTTTAGCTGGGGGGCGGGGTACCCGGTTGGGTGCGTTAACAAAGGCAGTAGCCAAACCAGCTGTAGCATTTGGTGGTCAATATCGTATTATTGATTTTACTTTAAGCAACTGTAAAAATTCCGGCGTAGATACCGTAGGGGTCTTAACCCAGTATCAGCCGCTTACTTTGCATGATTACATTGGTAATGGTGCTGCCTGGGATCTTGATCGAAAAGGCGGGGGAGTGCATATTCTGCCTCCATATGCCAGCGCCAAGGGCGGCGAGTGGTATGCAGGTACAGCTGATGCGGTGTATAAAAATCGAGAGTTTGTTGAGCAGTTTGCGCCACAATATGTTGTTGTGTTATCAGGCGACCATATATATAAGATGAATTACAGCGTCATGCTTGAGCAGCATAAGCTGCGGCAAGCTGATGCTACGATTGGTGTATTGGAAGTGCCTTGGAGTGAGGCTGGCCGATTTGGGATTATGGAGACAACAGCAAGTGGGCGCATTATTGATTTTGTTGAAAAGCCTTGTCAACCCAAAGGAAATCAGGCTTCTATGGGTGTGTATATTTTCACATGGAAAGTGTTAAAACAATACTTGATGAAAGACGCGGCCCAGGCGGGTTCCAGCCATGATTTTGGGAAAAATATCATTCCGGCTTTATTAGCGGGTGGTCAGCGCGTGTATGCATACCGTTTTAACGGCTACTGGAAAGATGTGGGAACGGTAGTTAGTTACTGGGAAGCCAATATGGATTTACTGGGGGATTCGCCGAAAGTAGTGCTTGACGATGCAGCATGGCCGGTGTACTCGCTGCGCCCAAGCCTGCCGCCGCACTATCATGGCGCTACGGCCAAGGTAAGCGATTCCTTGATTGCGGGAGGGGTTACGATCCTAGGTGAGGTAGACAATTCGGTTATTTTTCCAGGAACTTATATTGGAGATGGGGTCAAGGTGAAAAATAGTGTTATTATGCCTTATGCCAGGTTGGAGCAGGGGGTAAGCGTTGACGGCGTTATTGTTACTCCCCATACAGTAATTACTGCCAGGATGGCTGGCGACAAGGACTGCGGTATTATTCAGGTTGTCGAGCAGTCTACAACCCAAGAGTCATCGGTACCAGTCTGCTGGGCAGTGTAAAACATTGTAAAAGTATTAGAATGATGCAAATATTTGACAGGGATTTTCTACGCTGATAGAGAAGCAATACAAAAAATAATAGTTCACTATGGACAATAAAGGATGATAAACAATGACTGCTGCTTGCGTTAGTGATCAAGAGTTATACTTGTTCCATGAAGGTAGTCTGCAACGCAGTTACCGCTTGTTGGGGGCACATGTGGTAGCGGACGGTCGTGGGGTGCGCTTTGCCGTATGGGCGCCGAACGCCCAGGCCGTCCGGGTTATTGGTGATTTCAATAATTGGGATGGCAGTAGACATGCCCTCGAAAAGGTTAGTACCTGTGGTGTCTGGTCTCTATTTGTTCCTGAGGTTAATACCGGGGATCTTTATAAATATGAGATTATCACTGCAGCTGGTGAGATATTACATAAGGCAGATCCGTATGCTTTTGCCGCAGAAATTAGACCAAAGACAGCATCAAAGGTGGCCTGCCTGGCAGGCTACACCTGGCAGGATACGGCGTGGCTGAAAAATAAGACTACGCCGTCTATTTATGAGCAACCTATGAATATTTATGAAGTGGATTTGGGCTCATGGAAGCGGGGCGATGAGCGGCAGCCGCTCTCCTACCGGGAGTTAGCGCCAGAACTTGCCGACTATGCTGCCGATATGGGCTATACTCATATTGAACTGTTGCCAGTGGCTGAGCATCCTTTTGACGGGTCATGGGGCTACCAGGCTACAGGTTATTATGCGGTTACCAGCCGCTACGGTTCGCCTGAAGATTTTATGTTCTTGGTGGATTGCTGCCACCAGCGAGGAATTGGTGTTATTCTGGATTGGGTCCCTGGGCATTTCTGTAAAGATGCCCACGGTCTTGCTGAATTTGATGGTACAACCCTTTACGAATATGCTGATTTGTATCGCAAGGAAAATCGCGGTTGGGGTACGCTCAATTTTGATCTTGGTCGGCCTGAGGTTATGAGTTTTCTCATCTCCAATGTGCTGTTTTGGATGGAACTATACCACATTGATGGCATTAGAATGGATGCAGTGGCTAATATGTTGTATCTAAATTATGGGAAAGAGGATGGAGAATGGGCACCAAATTGTCATGGTGGCACCGAAAACTTGGAGGCTATCAACTTTTTACGGCGACTCAATGAAGCTGTTTTTGCCAATTACCCGGCGGCCTTGGTTATTGCGGAGGATTCAACGGCGTGGCCGCTAGTTACCCAGCCGACTGATGTGGGAGGGCTTGGCTTCAATTTCAAATGGAATATGGGCTGGATGAACGATATGCTGCGTTACATGGAGCTTGATCCGCTACACCGCCAGCACCATCATAAATTAGTAACCTTTTCTTTTATGTACGCATTTTCGGAAAACTTTGTTTTGCCTTTATCGCATGATGAGGTGGTTCATGGCAAACGGTCACTGCTTGATAAAATGCCCGGAGATTATTGGCAGAAGTTTGCTAATTTGCGGGCATTTTATGGTTACATGATGGCTCATCCGGGTAAAAAATTGTTGTTTATGGGGGGGGAATTCGGTCAGTTTATTGAATGGAATTACCAGGATAGCCTGGATTGGCACTTATTAGACTATGAAATGCACGGTAAGCTGTATAATTATGTCCGGGAACTTAATCATTTTTATTTGGAAAACCCGGCGATGTGGCAAAATGACCGGGATTGGCAGGGATTTTCCTGGATTGACTGCCAGGACTGGCAGCAGAGTGTCCTGGTTTTTAAACGGCAAGGCAAACAGGCAGACGATTTTATTATTGCTGTAGTAAATTTTACGCCTGTTGTCCGGACAGAATACCGGATTGGCGTGCCTGCAGCCGAGTATTATCTTGAAGTATTTAATAGCGACAGCTTGATTTACGGCGGCTCCGGGCAAGGTAACCCTGGTAATAGGCAGCCAGAGGCGATTTCTTGCCATAATCAACCGAATTCACTGGTTATTACGCTACCGCCGCTGGCGATGGTATATTTTAAGCCAGCAGGACACCGGAAAAAGTAGCAAGCCCTGTAATTTTGATTGTAGAATATATACTATGGGGGGAGTGAAGTACTTTGCGCAGTAAAGAATGTGTTGCCATGATTTTGGCTGGCGGTCAGGGAAGTCGCTTGGGAGCGTTGACCAAAAAACTGGCTAAACCGGCGGTACCATTTGGCGGTAAGTACCGAATTATTGATTTTCCTTTAAGTAATTGCTATAACTCGGGGATTAATACGGTTGGTGTGCTGACTCAATACCAGCCACTTGCTCTTCATTCCTATATCGGAATTGGCAGCGCCTGGGATCTTGACCGGCGGGAGGGCGGTGTCTATGTATTGCCGCCTTATGTACGGGAAAAAGGTGGGGAATGGTATAAAGGAACCGCTGATGCCATTTTCCAAAACATTAACTTTATTGAGATGTTTAATCCTGAGTATGTGCTGATATTATCAGGTGATCACATCTATAAAATGGATTATTCCTTCATGCTTGATAAGCACAAAGCCTCGCAGGCCGATGCTACCATTGCCGTTATTGAGGTGCCCTGGGAGGAAGCCAGTCGATTTGGTATTATGAATACGTCTGAGGATGACCGGATTATTGAATTTGAAGAAAAGCCGAAAAAGCCTAAGAATAACCTAGCCTCGATGGGCGTATACGTATTTAGCTGGCCGGTATTGCGGTCGTATTTGACAGGCGATGCCATTAGTGATATATCCAGCCATGACTTTGGTAAAGATATTATCCCACAAATGCTTGCTGGAAATGAGCGGTTATGCGCGTATCGCTTTGCTGGCTACTGGAAAGATGTTGGGACTGTGGAAAGTTTTTGGGAGGCCAACATGGATCTGCTTAGTGACGAGCCGGCCTTGGACTTATACGATCCGGATTGGCGAATTTATTCGGTGAGTCCAACCCAGCCCCCCCACGTGATTGCCAATACAGCCAGGGTGGTTTGTTCGATGGTTAGTGAGGGCTGCCAGGTTTTTGGGCAGGTGGAGAACTCGGTATTATTTCCAGGGGTTTATATAGGAGAAGGCGCTAAGGTTAAAGACTCTATTGTTATGCCATATGCCTCCATTGGCGCCAACGCCATAGTTAACAAAGCTATTATTGGTCGTAAATCAAGCGTTGAATTTGGTGCGCAGCTGGGGGTTAATGATCAGCTGGAACAAGAAGCCAGTCGCTGGTTTTCCGGGATAACGCTGATTGGCGAAAATCTGACAGTTACCAGCGAGACCAAGATTAAGCGCAATGCACTGCTTACTCGGCTGTAGGTTCTAGAAAGCAGATTGTGTTAGGGGGAATGAGCTTGTTAAAGAATGTGATGGGTCTTATCAATTTGCATGAAAGTCATGAGTCATTCCGGGAAATAACCAAGCACCGGCCGCTGGCGGCCATTCCTTTTGCTGGCCGGTATCGGTTGATAGACTTTGTGCTATCAAATTTTATTAATTCCGGGATAACCAATGTCGGTATTTTATCAGCAGGCAATTCCCGCGCACTTTCCGACCATATCCGCTCTGGTAAGGAGTGGGACTTGGCTCGTAAACGGGATGGCTTGTTTTTATTGCCATCATGGCAGACGGGCGCGGTGCAAGGGTCATTTCCCAGCGATTTAACGGACTTTTTCAGTAATCTTGACTATATTAAAAGCAGTCGTCAGCGGTTTGCCCTGCTTTCTGGCAGCCGGGCGGTTTGTAATATTAACTATGAGGCTGCGTATTACTATCATTTGGAGAAAAAGGCAGATATAACTGTATTATATAAAGAGTATACTAGTGCAGAGGCCAAGAGTCTGTCTGGGGTTACTATGTTCAAAACAGCGGGTGATGGTCGAGTTGTCGACATGGAGATATGTCCGGTGAATACCCATAGCAGCAAATTATCACTGGAGATGTATCTGATGGATCGGCACTTGCTGGTGGATTTGATTGATGCCAGTGTGTCACGGGGTGGGACTAATTTCGCTCGTGATTGTATTATGAAAAACATAGAAAATCTTAAAATTTACGGATTTCCATTTAATGGATATTTGGCTCGTATTGACTCTCTGCAAAACTATTTTAACCATAGTATGAAGCTTTTGACTCCGGAAATATGGCAGGAGATCTTTTTTGCCAACGGCTCCATTTATACCAAGGTAAAAGATGAAGCACCAGCAAAGTACCAGCGGGATGCTGTCGTTACATCGTCGCTGGTAGCTAATGGTTCAGTTATAGCTGGTAATGTCGAAAATAGTATTTTGTTTCGTGGTGTCAAGGTACATAAAGATGCCCGGGTGAGCAATAGTATTGTTATGCAAAAAGGGGAAATTGGTCCAGGTGCCGTTATCGAAAATGTAATCTTTGATAAAGATGTGAAAATTACAGCAGGTAAAAAACTCAAGGGAGAATTAAATCACCCGATTGTGATCGAAAAGGGGACGGTGATTTAATGCTAAAAGTACTATTTGTGGCTTCTGAGGCAGCACCTTTTGCCAAAACGGGCGGCTTGGGCGAGGTGATTGGATCTTTACCCAAGGAACTGAGAAAGCAAGAACTTGACGTTCGGGTCATTATGCCTAAATACAGTGCAATTCCGAGCGAGTTTACCAGGCAGATGGTGCAGAAGGCAGCGCTTACCGTGCCTGTGGGCTGGCGTCAACAATATGCCGGGTTATTTGAACTTGCTTATCAAGGGATTACCTGGTATTTTGTCGATAATGAGTACTATTTTAAGCGTGACAGTCTTTACGGCCATTACGACGAAGCTGAGCGTTTCGCCTATTTTTGCCGGGCAGTACTAGCAGCATTACCTCAGCTGGATTTTATACCGGACATTATTCACTGCCACGATTGGCAGACCGGGCCGCTGGCTGCCATGCTCAAATTGCAATATTTGGTGAGAAATAAATATGCAGCAATTAAAACGGTGTTTACTGTCCATAACTTAATGTATCAGGGGATTTTTCCAGGCGAAATGCTGGGTGACTTGCTTGGTTTACCAATCAGTGCTTTTACGGCCGACGGGTTGGAGTTTCATGGAAAGGTAAACTATTTAAAAGGCGGGCTGGCTTTCAGCGATAGTATTACTACCGTCAGTAAGTCCTATGCTGAGGAGATTCAGCAGCCGTATTTTGGCGAAAATCTGGATGGTTTCCTGGTTAAGCGGCAAGCTGACACCTATGGTATTATTAACGGTATTGATTATGAGGTATATAATCCAGCTAAGGATCCAGATATTTATACGAATTATACCTGGCGGGGTACCAACAAACGGCTTGATAACAAGCTTGCGTTGCAAAGCGAAGTAGGACTGCCTGTAGACAAGCAGATTCCGATTATTGGCATTGTTTCCCGCCTGGTAGCTTCAAAGGGTTTGGATTTGATTGCCCATGTCATGGAAGAATTGTTAGCCCTTGATGTGCAGGTGCTGGTGCTGGGAACCGGGGAGGCACGTTATGAGCAGCTGTTTCGTGATGCAGCCTGGCGTCATCCGAATAAGGTTTCGGCAACTATTAGCTTCTCTGATAAATTAGCCCACCGGATTTACGCTGGCTCAGATTTGTTTTTGATGCCTTCGCGATTTGAACCTTGTGGCATTAGTCAGCTGATTGCGCTTAGGTATGGCAGTATTCCGCTTGTGCGTCAGGTGGGCGGTCTCAAGGATACTGTTATCCCTTTTAATCCGGAAACAGGGGCCGGGAATGGTTTTACTTTTACCAACTACAATGCACATGAGATGCTCCGGACAGTGGAGCAGGCGGTAGCACTGTACCAGGACAAAACAAAGTGGAATAAATTGATTAAAAATGCCATGCGGGATGAGCATAGCTGGCAGCAATCAGCCAACGAGTATTGCCAGCTTTATAAGAAGCTATGTGGGATTGATTAAAGTGGTTATATAGATATATGGGACTGATATTTAATTTTTCTACTAAAAGCGTAAGGGGGATGGATCAATGTTTGAATCAAAAGAGCAGTTTAAACAAGCGTTTATTGAGAAAATCCAAAATCTGTTCGGACAGAGTCTGGAGGAATCGTCAACTGCTGATAAGTATGTAGCCTTGAGCACACTGATTCGTGAGATCATCAACAAACGCTGGTATCAGTCCAATCAACAGTACAGCACTAGTAAAGAAAAGCAAGTGTATTACTTTTCTATGGAATTTTTACTCGGACGACTGCTGAGCAGTAATTTATTTAATCTAGGGATGACCGAGGTATGCTGCCAGGGGCTTAAAGAATTAGGTATTGAATTAACGGAGCTCGAAGTAGTAGAGCATGATGCCGGGCTGGGTAATGGCGGGTTAGGGCGGTTAGCGGCTTGTTTTTTAGATTCTATGGCGTCCTTGCATTTGCCAGGGCATGGTACCGGCATTCGTTTCCGTCATGGGATGTTTGAGCAAAAAATTGTTGACGGTTATCAGGTTGAGTTGCCTGACAATTGGCTCAGAGACGGCTATGTATGGGAAACACGTAAGGCTGACCGGGCCGTTACTGTCAAGTTTGGCGGCAATGTCCGGTTAGAACAGCAAGGCGGACGGCTTGCTGCCATTCATGAAAATTATGAGCCGGTGCTGGCTGTACCGTATGATGTGCCGATTGTTGGTGCCAATTGTAATACTGTGAATACCTTGCGCTTATGGAGTGCAGAAACCAATCAATTTGATTTATCCTCATTTAGTAAAGGTGATTTTTTAAAAGCAGTAGAAGCAAAATATTCCCTAGAGGCTACCTCGCAGATACTCTATCCGGATGATAATTACCCTGAGGGCAAAACGCTTAGGCTGAAGCAGCAGTACTTTTTTGTTTCCGCCGGATTGCAGAGTATTGTCCGGCGCTACAAACGGACCCATGGGGGAACTCCGGCTGATTTGGCTAATTTTCATAAAAAAATTGCGGTTCATATTAATGATACCCACCCGGCGCTGGCAGTGCCGGAGCTTATGCGTATCCTTATGGATGAAGAGGGTTTGGGCTGGGATCAAGCTTGGTATGTCACCAGGAATACAATATCGTATACCAATCATACCATTCTTCCGGAGGCACTGGAAAAATGGCCGGTTGATCTGGTTCAGGCGCTATTGCCGCGCATGTATATGATTATAAATGAGCTGAATGAACGCTTTTGTGCATTGCTTTGGAAGAAATATCCTGGTGACTGGGAGCGAATTCGAGACATGGCCCTGATTGGCGACGGTTATGTCCATATGGCACATTTGGCCGTTGTTGGTAGTCACAGTGTGAATGGTGTAGCTGAAGTGCACAGCAATATCCTGAAAAACGAGGTTATGGCACCTTTCCATCAGTTTTTTCCACACCGCTTTAATAATAAAACGAATGGTGTTACTCACCGCCGCTGGCTGGCCAAAGCCAACCTTGATCTCGCAGCATTGATTACTGAGGCTATCGGTCCGGGCTGGTTGGCGCATCCGGACGAACTGGCAAACCTGCATCGATTTGCACATGATTCAGGGTTTCAGAGCCGCATAAAGTCTGTCAAGCAGGCTAACAAAGAGCGGCTGGCTAACTATATCCAGGGGAAAATGGGCATCGCTGTTGATGTGAACTCCATTTTTGATGTTCAGATAAAGCGGATTCATGCCTATAAGCGACAGACTTTGAATGCTCTCCATATTCTTGATTTGTACAACCGATTAAAAGCCGACCCTGATCTTGACATCGAGCCGCGTACCTTTATCTTTGCGGGTAAGTCGGCTACCGGCTATTATCTGGCTAAACGAATTATTAAGTTTATCAATACCCTGGCTCAGATTATTAATAATGACCCAGCTATCGGCGGCAAAATTAAGGTTGTCTTTTTGGAAAACTACAGTGTTTCGCTGGCTGAGCTTATTATTCCGGCAGCCGATGTCAGCGAGCAGATATCAACAGCCAGCAAGGAGGCTTCAGGTACAGGCAATATGAAGCTGATGATGAACGGAGCTATTACTATTGGTACACTTGATGGCGCTACTATTGAGATTAACGACGAGGTTGGCGACAATAATATTGTTATTTTTGGTTTGACAGCAGAGCAAGTCCTAAATTATTATAAATTCGGCGGTTACAATGTGCTGGATATATATAATGGTAATCCCCGGATTAAAGTAGTGGTCGATCAACTGGTAAATGGATTTTTGCCAGTCAGTCCGGATGAATTTGACTGTATTCATCATTCGCTCATGCGTACTAATGATGAATATTTCGTATTGAAGGATTTTGCTGAGTATGCTGCAGCGCAGGATCGGATTAATAGCCTGTATAGCAAACAACGCTGCTGGCAGGCGATGGCTATTAATAATATTGCTTTTTCTGGCCGATTTGCCAGTGACCGTACGGTATCAGAATATGCTATTGGTATTTGGAAGATTAAGCCGGTAGTTATTAGAGAAGATTAAACCTGGAGGTAAACCGGGGATGAATGAGCATTGGATATTACATAACTCCCACAACAAGGATTTCCGCAGCCCCTTTGGGGCTGCTTCTTGTCATACTGAGATAACACTTAGATTGCTTATTGCTGCGCGGCAGCAGTCGGCTGTTGTATTGCCAGACGCTGTGCAACTACGGTTGTGGCAGGACGGTTGTGGTGAAACCATCCTCGACATGTGTCTTAGTGAGCAGTCTCAGGAGGAGTACTGGTATGAGGTTGTTTTTGCTGCCTCGTCTGTACCGGGCGTTCTCTGGTACTACTTTATTGTCAGGCAGGGTGGACAGCTTTTTTATTATGGTAATAATGCCGAAGAAACAGGCGGTGTGGGGCAAATTACTGCTTGTCCACCGCCATCCTATCAGATCAGTACCTACCTTGCGGGAGCTGTTACGCCAGGCTGGTTTAAACATGCGGTCATCTATCAGGTTTTTGTTGACAGATTCTACAATGGATTGCCAGACGGGAAATTTCTCAACCCCCGTCCAGGCAGTCTCCTTCACGCTAACTGGCAGGATACGCCGGTTTATGCTCGCGACATGGATACAGGCGCTATCCTGGCCTACGATTTTTTTGGCGGCAATTTATCCGGGGTTATCGCTAAGCTGCCTTATCTGGTTGAATTGGGTATTACGGCCCTGTATTTTAATCCGATTTTTGCCGCACCCTCGAACCATAAATATGATACAGCTGACTACTACAGCATTGATCCGATGTTTGGTGACAATGATCTATTTACCCAGTTGTGTGCTGAAGCCAGGGAGCGGGGTATTGCGATTATCCTAGACGGCGTATTCAGTCATACCGGCAGTGATAGTATCTACTTTAACAAGGAAGGTACTTATACGAGCATTGGGGCGTACCAGTCCCCTAAGTCGCCGTACTATTCCTGGTACAAATTCACTGAGTATCCCGAAAAATATGAGTCCTGGTGGGGTGTTGACAATTTACCCAATGTCAATGAGGAAGATGAGTCCTACCAAAAATTTATCATTGAGGCTGCTGATAGTGTGCTTAAACACTGGCTTAAAGCCGGGGTTAAGGGCTGGCGGCTGGATGTAGCTGATGAGCTGCCAGAAAGTTTTTTGAAGAATTTCTATAAAACGCTCAAACAAACCGATCCAGAAGCCGTATTAATCGGCGAGGTTTGGGAAGATGCTTCCCGCAAGGTGTCCTATGGGCAGCTGCGGCAATACTTTAATGGCACTGAACTGGATGGTGTAATGAATTATCCATTTCGTAAGCTTGTGCTGGATTTCATGTTGGGGAGGAAAGCGGCGCAGGATGTGCACCGCGCGCTGTTTAGCCTCTATGAAAATTATCCGAAAGAGAATTTTTATGCCAATATGAATATTATCGGCAGCCATGATGTGCCGCGCATTTTGACACTGTTGGCTCAGGCACCGGCTGAGGAAAGTCAGAGCAAGCTTGGAGCTTTTAAACATAAGCTTTTGCCGACCCAACGGGAGCTGGGGATTGCCCGCCTCAAGCTGGTCGTATTGTGGCAAATGACCTTCCCGGGTGCGCCCTGCATCTATTACGGTGATGAAGCCGGACTGGAAGGCTATAGTGATCCGTTAAACCGTCGCACCTACCCCTGGGGACAGGAGCAGGCAGACTTAGTATCCTGGTATAAACAATTAATAGGGCTTCGCCAGCAATACCCGGTCTTGCAGACTGGCGAATGGCTGCCGCTGTTGGCTGAGAATCATGTGTACGGCTATGTGCGGCGTATCAAGGACGGTCAGGATATTTTTGGTGAGTTGGCAGCAGATAACACGGCTATTGTTTTTCTAAATCGCAGCAGCCAGCAATCGGCTAGGGTGGAGCTTGATCCTCAGATTTGGTTTGCCGATCAGGACTATGTCGAAGATGGTTTGACTGGTGAAAAAATAACATTGCCAGATCATGGCGATTTGACAATGCTATTGCCGCCCCTGAGCGGCAGACTGCTAATTGCTGAGCCTAACCAACCGGGAAAACGGCAGCGAGCAAGTGGTATTCTGTTGCACCCGACGTCGTTGCCTTCCCCGTTTGGTATTGGTGATTTAGGGCCGGCAGCCTATGAATTTGTTGATTTTTTAGCAAAAGCCAAGCAGCAGGTGTGGCAGATGTTACCACTCAATCCGGTAGGCTTTGGTGAATCTCCTTATCAGTGCTTATCGGCGTTTGCCGGTAATGAGTGGTTAATTTCGCCGGAAAAGCTTGTGGAAGCTGGTTGGCTGACTGGGGCGGAATTGCCGCTATCAGCTGTTAACAGGCAAGACCCTGCCTGCATTGACTTCCCTCAGATCAAGCTCTGGAAAGAAACGCTATTCCGTTTGGCTTTTGCACGGTTTACACAGCAGGAAGAGACAGCAGAGTATCAAAACTTTATCCAAGCCGCAGAGGAGTGGCTGCCAGATTATGCGCTGTTTGCTGCTCTCAAAAAGAAGTTTCGGGGTTTGCCCTGGAATCAATGGGATCGCGGTATCAGACTGCGGGAAGCTGCTGCTATGGACTATTACCGGCAGGAACTGGCGGCAGAGATAGCCTATCAGAAGTTTTTACAGTTTGTTTTTTGGCAGCAATGGCAAGAGGTGAAAATCTATGCCAGTCACCGGTGTATTCGGTTGCTGGGCGATGTGCCGCTATTTATGGCACATGATAGTGCCGATGTCTGGGCCAATCCGGAGCTATTTCAACTGGACGCGGTTGGCAACCCGGCGAAGGTGGCGGGTGTACCGCCTGACTATTTCAGCGATAGTGGACAATTGTGGGGTAATCCGCTCTATGACTGGGAACAACAGGCCCAAGATGACTACCGCTGGTGGCGGCGGCGCCTAGCGTGGCTGCATACACTTTTTGACAGTATTCGCATTGACCATTTCCGGGGCTTTGAGGCCTACTGGGAAATTCCTGCCGGCGAGTCAACAGCTGTGAAGGGACGTTGGGTACCTGGTCCAGGTTCAACATTCTTTGCCGTGTTGGAAAAATATCTGGGCAAGCTACCGTTGGTGGCAGAAGATTTAGGTGTTATTACGCCTTCAGTCAACAAACTAAAGCATAGGTTTGGCTATCCGGGCATGAAAGTGCTGCAGTTTAGTTTTGGCGATGGTCAGTCGGCACCGGATTTTCCCCATAATACTGGTTGCAATACGATTGCCTATACAGGTACGCATGATAATGATACTCTCTTAGGCTGGTACCAAAAACTCGTTAGTACTGAGCCGCGGCTGCAGCGAATTATCCTGGACCATCTTGCCAGACTGCAAGTAGACAGCGGCAAAAGTGATGCCGGTGTGTGTGAACAGCTTATTCGCCTGACCTATCAGAGCCAGGCTGACACGGTTATCTTGCCGCTCCAGGATGTACTTGGCTTGGATACCACTGCGCGGATGAATATCCCTGGTACGGTAGGAGGCAACTGGTGCTGGCGCCTTCAGCCA
>Ga0316613_10000854_pt1 | contig 22277 bp, 13 predicted proteins | sample OWC_soil_day10_C_2_FD_207647 | JGI IMG/M metagenome (GOLD analysis project Ga0316613, IMG submission 207647) | Wetland soil microbial communities from Old Woman Creek delta, Ohio, United States - OWC_soil_day10_CT_b | ecosystem: Environmental > Terrestrial > Soil > Wetlands | place: USA: Ohio...
TGAGCGACCGCGTGACGGCAGTGCTGCGCGAGTTCAGCGACGAAGTGGAGGTGTATTCAATCGACGAAAGTTTTGTCGGTCTGGGAAGCGCTTGTGCCGGCGCTGAATCGCCGGCGGCAACCGGGCAGGCCATGCGCCGCCGCGTGCTGCAATGCACGGGTTTGCCAGTCTGCGTCGGCATCGCGCCGACGAAGACGCTGGCGAAACTGGCGAACCACATCGCCAAGACCCAGCCGCATTTTGACGGAGTGTGCGATTTGTCCGCGATGACCGAATCGATGCTGCAGTTGCAGTTGTCGCAGATTGAGGTTGGTGAAATCTGGGGAATCGGGCGCAGGATGGCTGACCGGCTGCAGCGGCTCGGCATTACAACGGCGGGGGCTCTGCGCGCCGCCCCGTTGAAACGCCTGCGCGCCGGGTTCGGCGTCGTGATGGAGCGCATTGTCAGCGAATTGCGCGGCATTCCTTGTCTTTCGCTGGATGAGGTAGAGCAGCCGCGGCAGCAGCTGATCGCATCGCGTTCGTTTGGTGTGCCGGTAAGAACGGTGGAGGAACTTGGCGAAGCGATCTCGACGCATGTTTCGCGCGCCTCGGAACGCTTGCGCAGGCAGGAACTGGTCTGTGGTGCGGTGCATGTGAATATTGCCACCAGCCGCTTTGCAGACACGGAACGGCGATACCTGAATAGCATCACGGTCGGATTACCGGAGGCTACCGGCGACAGCCGCGTACTGGCCGGTGCTGCGCTGTCCGGTCTGACGCGTATTTTTCGCGAAGACTGCCATTACAAGAAGGCCGGTGTGGTGCTGCTGGATTTGTCGCCATCGTCGGTATGCCAGCATCGCTTGTTCAACCCTGCCGCCGACGATGCGCGTTCGGCGCAGCTGATGGTGGCGCTGGATGCAGTTAATGCGCGTTATGGCCGGGATACGCTGCGTCTGGGGTCGGCTGGTTTGGAAAGGCGCTGGCAGGGACGTTCGGAAAACCGCACGCCGCGCTATACGACCAACTGGGATGAATTGCCGCTGGCGCGTGCGTAAGTGGTGTTGGATGGATGTCGGGCGAGTGCGCATTCTGCAGCGCACTCGCCGACAAATCCGGCAGGAGCGGTTGGCAATGCCGTCAGGCTCCACGGATATGCTGACTGCTCCAATGCGCAACCCACCCAGGCACTTGCTCCGCTGGCATCGGCCGTGCGATGCCGTACCCCTGCATCAGGCTGCAGCCTAGCTCCATCAGCTTTTCGCCATGCTCCAGCGTTTCAACACCCTCCGCAATCGGAATACGATCAAATGCCTTGGCCAGTTGCAGCACGCTGACCACAATTCCCATATCCGACGGATCATCGAGCATGTCACGCACGAATGTCTGGTCAATTTTTAGGGTATGCACGGGGAGCGAGCGGCAATAGGTCAGCGAAGAATAGCCCGTGCCGAAATCATCCAGCGCGAGCATTACTCCAAGTTCGCGGCAGGAGTTGAGCGTGGCCACAGCACGCGCCATGTCGGAAAGCGCCGCCGATTCAAGAATCTCCAGCTCCAGCCTCGTCGGCGATACGGCGGGATGCAAGTCCAGAATTTGGCGTAGCCGCTCGGCAAAATCATCCTGCAGCAGATGGGTGGCGCTGATGTTGACGCTAATGTTGAGAGCCAATCCGGCAGTATCCCATACCTCAACCTGCCGCAACGCTGCATCGATTACCCACTCGCCTACAGCTCGCTCCATTTCGGTTCCATCAAGGTAGCCCAGGAAAGCATCCGGGTACAGCAGCCCGCGTTCCGGATGCTGCCATCGAATGAGCGCCTCCATGCCGACGACCCTCCCGTCAAGCATATCAACCTTGGGCTGGTAATGCAGTTCGAATTCCTGTCTTTCCAGCGCATCCCTGATCTGGCTGATGTAGAGCTGTCGCTCCTGATTCTTTTTGTCCTGCTCCGGATCAAAAATGCGGTAACAGTTTCTTCCTGCTTCTTTCGCGCGGTACATCGCCTGATCTGCGTGCCGCAACAAGGCATCCGCATCTGCATTGTCCACTGGATAAAGCGTTACGCCGATGCTGGCCGTCAGGATTTCGGTTGTTCCTTCTACGCTGATGGGCGTGCGAATGGCTTCCAGCACACGCTCAAGAACAAGATGAACATCATCATAGCTTGCCAGTTGTGTCAGCAAGAGGATGAATTCGTCACCCCCCAGTCGTGCCAATGTGTCTTCGGCACGCAGTACGGCACCAAGATTGGCTGCCATCGCCGTCAGAACAAGATCGCCTGTGTTGTGCCCGTGCTGGTCGTTGATTGGCTTGAAATTGTCCAGATCCAGATAACACACCGCCATGATCGTGCCGTGCCGCTGACTGCGCGCGATTGCCTGGTTGAGCCTGTCATAGAGCAGTCGGCGATTGGGCAGTTTGGTCAAAATATCGTAATAGGCTATCGACTCCAGTTCCTTTTCATGCTGCTTGCGCTCGCTGATGTCACGCAAAAAAGCCAAAAACTGATCATTATCATTTATTCTCGTAGTAATGCTGATATCCAGATGCAAAGACGATCCGTCCTTGCGCCTGTGTACTGTTTCGAGACGGGCATGGCCGGCGTTAAAAAGCTTTTCGATATACGCAAGAATTTCATCGTCTGTTCCGGCTATGTCAACATCTGAAATCCGCATGCCGAGCAGTTCTTCGCGCGAATAGCCAATCATCCGCGAATAAGCAGCATTTACTTCCAGAATCCTTCCATGACGATCGGCACGAATGAAGCCGTCGCTCGTGGTATCCAGGATTCTCTGAAGCGTGTCTTCACTATTTCTGCGCGCATCTTCGCTTAATTTTCGCTGCGTAATGTCCTGGATCGTGCCAACCAGCACCATCTGCCTGCGATCTTCGGTCTTGTGAACAATGCCTTTGGCATGTACCCAGATCTGCCGTCCGTCGCTTTGACGCACCATCTTCATTTCACGGTCAACTGGCCTGCCCAGTTCGAATGTTTCGTGCAAGGTTTCCAGCATGGCCTCGCGCTCTTCGGGCGGCAGCAGATTAGCCCACCCGCGCAGGTTGCGCGGGTAATTCGCATCGATGCCCAGAATGTCGTCGAGAATTTCCGAACTGGTCCACCGATCAGCCACGGCGTCGAACATGTATTGCCCCAACTGCGCGATCTGCTGCGCTTCAAGCAGTGAGCGCTGCGCCGCATCCTGACGCCGCCACGTCCGACGGAGGATTTCGGCAAAAGCCAGCGACATCAGAATAAAGGCGACGGCCATGCCACCAATTACCCAAGCCTGGCGACGCCATGCCTCGTAGGCCACATCCGGTGTGACTCCCATGCTGACGACAAAATCATATTTATTATTACGCACATACGAATACATGCGGCCAACGCTGTCGAGGTGAGAATGCTGGCTGATAAAGCTACCTTCATTGACTGCCCCATCAAGCATGGTGCGCAGTTCGGGCGGTGGTCCTTTGTCATCCGGAGGCGTATAGAACCTGTCTGGTGCCACGTAACCGGCAACCAGTTTCAAATCCCGATCCTGCAGCACAAGCATGTTCTGCGGCAAAGTTGCGATCTTCCTGAACAGATTGCCGATTTCTGAGACGCTGAAATAGGCATAAATCATTCCGGCAAATGAACCGTCAGGCTTGTTCAGACGCCTTGAAAAAACCCAGATCCAGTCCTTCGCAAGTGGCGAGAAGAACGGTTTGGGAATCATCAGTGAACGGGAATTATTGCCCCGATGAAACTGGAAGCTGTCTGCCTGCGCCAAATTGACAAAAGGTGGCTGAAGTCCTTTGCCGTAGATAATGTCACCATGCTCATTCATTGCGCGAATGACGACTGGCATCGGAAGCTTATCCTGTTGTCGAATCAGAATGCCCGACATGACCTGGCGATCCGACTCCTCCAGCGCCAGTTCACGCTCGAATTCTTCCATTGCCACCTGCAGCGCCAGATCAACAATATCGATCATGCCGCTCAGGGTCTGCTCCATCGATCGAGCCATGTTTTGGGTAATGGTGTTTACCCGCATTTCCGCCTGCTGGCGCAGCTGAAAAACCACCAGCACCGAAAAGGCAATCACGAAAGCAACCAGAATGGCCAGTCCGCCATAGAACTGATCCCGGCGTACTCGTGACAGCCCGACAGCAATTGTGGGAGATTTCACCATTATCATTACCGGCACTCCAAGTACCCCATCATGACGCCTCAAAGTGTATTAAAAACAAGGAGATAGAGCTTGGGTAATAGCGAAACTCCATCCCAGCCGAGTTTCGCCGCTTCTCGACAATAATAGCCTAGTATTGGCACATACAACGCGGGCCTTGTGTGGTGTGAAAATGGAGTCCAGCCTGCAAAGCTTCCGATTTTGCGGACAATCAGCTGCTTGCTAGGTTTGTTAGCTGCGGCATGCGCGTTCGGAAAACCGTACGCGGGGTAAGTAGTGGTGTGGATGGATGTCGGGCGAGCGCGCGTTCTGCAGCGCACTCGCCGATGGAGCTGGCAGGAACAGTTGAGGCCTGTCCGTTACCAGAAATAGCGGACGCCGCCGTGATAGCGGCAGGCGCTTGGGCTGGCGGGCCGCACGACGCCATCCATGCAGCGTGCATGACGGTGGGAGCGAATATAGACACGGCGATAGTAGCGCCTCTCTGCCGGGTGGTAGTAATACAAGTGTGCAGGGTAGCGGTCATTGTGCAGGCCGTGGCGATAGTAGTGATTCTGCGGTGGCGGCGGGGGTACAGGTTGTGCCAGCGCATTGGCGGAGAACAGGACGGCAAGGGAGAACAGGATTTTCTTCATGATGGTACCTCGTGACAAAAGCGTTGTCGGGGGCGGATGATTTGAACCGGACTGCAAGGGCATTATAGGGAGCACCCCGCCGCGGTTGGTGCCATCTTACATTTGATGCATATTTTCACACTTTCTTACATGTGCCTTATTGCGCATGGTGGCCGCAGGATTGTGAGCTTCAGTTGCTGTTAGCCAGATGGACAAGAACAGGGCGCGAACTTATGATGCATCCACGTAACCCCATGGCCGTACAAGCGGTCGCTTTTTAACGTCAATCTTCAATCGAGGTATGCACCATGATTCGTTCCTGCCGCACGCTGTTCCCCTTTCTGGCTGTTTTCGTTGCCGGCCTGTCTCATGCGGGCGGATCAGTCGCTTTCGAGGATGTTGAATCGCTGCTTCGCGCGCAGCCCGTGACGCAGCAGTGGCTGGCGTCGACGCTGGTGTTGCCGGAAACCGCTGATGCCGAAATCCGTTTCGGCAACCAGTTCGTGCATTTGGGTGGTGCTCGCATGGGGCCGTATACGTTCCGCGCGAAGGTGAAGGGCGCGGCCAAGCCAGCCGAGATTGACGTGACGGTTTGCACCGCGGCGACCTTTCTCGACAAGTCCGGCAAGAAGGTGACGAAATCGGTGGAAAAAACGGCGGTGAAAGTGGAAGAAAAACTGACGGCGGTGCTGGTGCGCGATGCGCGCGACGATGCAGCCACTGCCTGCCCGACCGAATAATTTTGTGGCGCAGCCTAAGTGCAAGCAAATCAAGGGTAACGATACGCAATGACAGCTTTGCAAGAACTTCCGCGCCAGCCGCTCGGTTTTCTGCCGACGCCACTGGTTGAACTCAAGCGGCTGTCGCGTTTCCTGGGCGGCCCGCGCATCTGGATCAAGCGTGACGACCAGACCGGGCTGGCCTTTGGCGGCAACAAGACGCGCAAGCTCGAATTCCTGCTGGGTGATGCGCTGGCGCAAGGAGCAGACACGCTGGTGACCGGCGGTGCGGCGCAGTCGAACCACTGCCGGCAGACCGCTGCTGCTGCCGCCGCATCCGGCCTTGAATGCCATCTGGCGCTGGGCGGCACTGCGCCGGACGAGATCAACGGCAACCTGCTGCTCGATCAGCTTCTGGGTGCGCATGTGCACTGGTGTGGCGAAAAGCGCAAGGGCGAGGATATTCCGCTGATCTGCGAACGCCTGCAAGCGGCAGGCCGGAAGCCGTACATCGTGCCTTACGGCGGTTCGAGCGCGGTCGGCGCGCTTGGCTACGCATGGGCTTCGCAGGAACTGTTTGCGCAACTGGCAGAAATGGGTGAGCGCATGTCGCACATGGTGTTTGCATCCAGTTCCGGCGGCACGCACGCCGGTTTGCTGGCGGGCAGGCGGCTGTGCGCGCAGGAGTGCCAGGTGGTTGGCATCCGGATCGACCAGCCGGCGGCGGACGAACCGGATTTTGTCGAAACCATACTCTCGCTGGCGAATGCCGTGGCGGCAAGGCTGGAACTCGGGGCGACATTCACGCCAGATGACGTGAGATTGCGCTCAGAATACACCGGCGCGGGCTACGGCGTGGTCGGCGAAGCCGAGCGCGAAGCGGTATCGATGCTGGCGCGGCACGAAGGCATTCTGCTCGACCCGGTATATACCGGCCGGGCGATGGCCGGGCTGATTGATCTGATCCGGCAAAAGGAATTTTCACCGCGCGACAGCGTGTTGTTCTGGCACACCGGCGGCGGCCCGGCGCTGTTTGCCTATGCCGAGGCCCTGCTGCGCGGCGTGAGATAAAACGTCTCCGGCGTTGTTTGATTGCTAAATTTTCTTGTCGCGCGGAATCGTTTCGTAGAATAATTCCATTTTTCCCCTCCATGAATCGCGCGGCAGGCTGCATGCTGCCGTTTTCCTCATAGCCGTCTAAATGACCGACAACCTTGCACTGTGGCGCTTTGCCTATGTCTTGCCAAACATGCTGGCGTGTTTCGGCATGGCGTTCGTTGCGATGCTGGTATGGCGCTTTCGCAAGCAGCGCGGCGGACTGCTGCTGTGGCTGGTGGTGGTGACGGCTGCTTTCTGGTCGTTTGGCGAAGGGGCGGGGTTTATCGGCTTGCCGCCGGGTGGCATCCTGTTCGTCTGGAAAATAGGATACTTTGGCGTGGCGCTCACGCCACTGATAACCGTGCTGTTTGCGATCGAATATGTAGGTTATGGCCATTTGCTGACCAGGCAGCGCATTGCAACGCTGTTCGCACTGCCGGTGGTGACGTTGCTGGCGGCATGGACCAACGAATGGCATGGCTGGATTTGGGCTACGGTCAAGATGGACTACACCACGCCGATTCCGACGCTGGCCAACACGCATGGCCCGCTGTTATGGATTTATGCCGCCTACTGTAACCTGATGGCGCTGGTCACAGGCGGTTTTCTTGCCAGGCATCTAGGGGAATTGCAGCCGCCGCAGCGGCGGCAGATTTACCTGCTGATTGCCTCGCTGGCGTTGCCGATGGTGGCCAACGGCTTGTACATGATGCGGCTGGTGCCGATGCGCAACATGGATTTGACGCCGGCAGCGTTCATCGTGGTTGTGGTCGTGTTTATTCGTAGTCTGCAGCGCGAGCGCATGTTCGAGCTTGCGCCCGTGACTGCGCATGAAATCTACCGCAGCTTGGAAGACGCGGTGTTCGTGGTGGACGATGCCGACCGGTTGCAGGATTTGAATGGCCCGGCGCACAGGTTGCTGCCGCCATCGCCGTATGAAAACATCGGCCAGCCGCTGGCGGTGCTGCTGCCGCAAGCGCAGGAGCTGCTGGTTAGTGCGGCAGGAGAGCATCGCGGCGAAGTGGCGCTGGGCGAACAGTTTTACGACGTGCGCGTGGCGCCGCTAAACAATGCCGACGGCCGTTTTTCCGGGCGTCTGCTGGTTTGGCGCGAAATCACCGAGCGCAAGCAGCTCGAAGCGGAATTGCGCCGGCTGGCAACCACCGATTCACTCACCGGATTGCTTAACCGCCGCCATTTCCTTGCGCGCGGAGCCGAGGAAATTGACCGGGCGCGGCGCTACGGACAGCCGCTTAGCCTGATCATGGTCGATATCGACCACTTCAAGCTGGTTAACGACAACTGCGGGCATGAGGCTGGCGATTGCGTACTGCTGGCGCTGACGGGTATCCTCAATGCGCAATCGCGCGCTTCTGATTGCATCGGCCGCCTCGGCGGAGAGGAATTCGCGCTACTGCTGCCGCAAGCTGGCATCGCCGCTGCATTGCAGGCGTGCCAGCGTCTGCTCGATGCGGTTCGCGCAGCGCGGGTCGTCATCGAAGACGGCAGCCAGATTGATTTCACCGTCAGCGCCGGGGTGACGGCCATGCAGGTGGACGACATCACCATGAGCGCACTGCTGCGCCGCGCGGACGACGCACTCTATCAGGCCAAGCGGGAAGGGCGCAACCGCCTGGTATCTGCCTGAAGTGAACAAGGCCTTTGCCGCCGTGCCGACGGTATGGCGGGGTATGTGCTCTAAATGTGGTGCTGGGCCTTATATTTGCTAGCTGTATTTAAATACTGGTGGGAGTATGTTTTTTAGCCTTACTGACCAAAAAGTCATTTCGGTCAGTTATTTAGGTTAGAGCACAGGAATCCTGTGTATTGAACGTATATGAGGATTCCTGTGCGCAGTACGCTTTCGGCTTTGACCATTTTCGCGATGTGTTTCGCAACCCGCTAATGCCCTGCCTGCGATGCATCGACCACCCTTTGGGGTTTTGGTGCTAGCCAGATGGCGAATGCCGCGATCACCAGCGCGATGCTGACGTAAATCATGATTTCGTTGGTCGCCAGCATCACGCTCTGGCTGGTGGTGATCTGGTCGATTACGCCGCGCGCCATCTCGGGCGTCATGCCGGCTTCCGTCATTGCGTGGCTGTGAACGCCAGCGCTATCGACCAACCCAGATAACTCTGCATGGTTGTAGTTGGTCTTGTCTTCCCACACCGTGTTGACCAGCGACGTGGCAAACGCGCCGGAAAGCGTGCGCAGGAAGTTCATTAGTCCGGCGGCAGAGGCCATTTCCGGCTCGTCCACGCTCGCCAGCGCCAACCCGGTTGATGGCACGAAGAAGAATGGCAGGCCAAATCCCATCAACAGGATCGGCGCGGCAATCCACCAGTAGTTCACATCCGAGGTCAGGATGCTGCGGCCAAAAGTGACCATGCCAATCCACAGCACACCGCAAAATACCAGTTTGCGCGGGTCGATCTTGCTCGACAAGAATGCGGCCAGCGGCGCAACCATGACCGCCGCCACGCCGCTCCAGGCGGTGGTCTTGCCTGACCAGGTGGCAGTGTAGCCCATGTTGGTTTGCAGCCACAGTGGCGTGAGCACGTTAGCGCCAAAGAAGGCGCCGAACGCGAGGCTGATCGTCAGCACGCTGGCAGAAAAGCCGCGGTGCCGGAACACCCGCAGGTCAACCACTGGGTGCTTTTCCGTCAGTTCCCAGATCAGGAAAGCTGCAAAGCCGACCACGGCGATAATCGCCAGCCAGATGATGATCGGCGACGAGAACCAGTCGAGATCCTTGCCTTCGTCCAGCATGAGTTGCAGCGCGGCGACCCAGATGATGAGCAGCGCCAGCCCGACCTTGTCGATCGGAGAGTGGTCGAGCTCCTGTTCGTAGCGCTTGAGCATTTGCCATGCGATCCAGCCGCAAACGAGCGCGATTGGCACGTTGATGTAGAAAATCCACGGCCATGAATAGTTGTCGCATAGCCAGCCGCCGAGCACAGGCCCGACCACGGGGGCGACCAGCGTGGTCATCGCCCATAGGCCATTGGCTGCTGTTGCTTTCTCCTTCGGGAAAATGCGCAGCAACAGTGTTTGCGATAGCGGCATCATTGGTCCGCCTGCCAGCCCTTGCAGCACCCGTGCTGCAACCAGGAATCCGAGCGAATCGGCAAATCCACATAGCGCCGAACATAGGCCAAACATGCCCATCGCGGTTACGAACACGCGCACCGCGCCGAAGCGTCCAGCCAGCCAGCCCGTTAGCGGGACAGTGATGGCTTCCGCCACCGCATAAGAGGTGATGACCCATGTTCCCTGGCTGTTGGTTGCGCCGAGATTGCCGGCGATGCTGGCGACCGAGACGTTGGCGATGGTCATGTCCAGCACGGCGATAAAGTTGGCCGCCGCCAGTATCAGTGCAGCGAACCACAGCATACCTCCTTGCAGCGGCTGCTTGGTTCCTGTTTCCAGTCCGGTTTGCATGGGATTACTTGCCTTGCGCGTTGTCGCGGGTATTAATCGTGACCGTCATCGACAGCCCGACCTGCAGCGGATTGGCCTTCAGTTCCTCAGGTTCAAGGCGGATGCGCACGGGCAGGCGCTGTACCACCTTGATCCAGTTGCCGGTGGCGTTCTGTGCCGGAATCAGCGCAAAGGCCGAGCCGGTGCCGCCGGAGAAACCTTCGACTGTGCCGTGATAGACGACAGATTTGCCATAGACATCGGTGATCAGTTCAGCCTTTTGCCCGGCGCGAACGCGCTCAAGCTGGATTTCCTTGAAGTTGGCGTCGACGTGGATGTCCTGCACTGGCACCACGGCCAGCAGTGGCGCGCCTGCCTGTACTCGCTGGCCGACCTGCACTGTGCGTTTTGCCACCACGCCATCGACCGGCGCGCGCACTGTGGTGCGTGCCAGATCGACTTTCGCTTGATCGACCTTTGCTTGGGTTTGCGCAATGGCTGCTTTTGCTGCGGCAATCGCTGCTTTGCCGGAGGTGAACGCGTTCTGTGCCTTGGTCAGTTCATCCCCAGAAACGGAGCCGGAGCCAACCAGCGCTTCACGCCGCTTCAGATCGACGGTGGCGCGTGCATGGTCAGCTTCCGCGCTCGCTAGTTGTGCGGTTGCGCGTTCAGCATCGGCTTGCGCTTGTGCCAGTGCCAGCTTGGCGTCGGTGTCGTCAATCACCACCAGCACGTCGCCCTGCTTCACGCTTTGGGTATCGACCACTTTCACTTCCTTCACCGTGCCGCCGGTCGATGGCGTCACCTGCGCTACTTCGGCTGCGGTGTAGGCGTTGTCTGTCGAAACATAGTTCGAAGCGAAGAAATGCCAGTACAGCCCATAAGCGATGGCGCAGGTGGCGACTGTGCCGCCCAGCATCAGAAACAGTTTCCTGCGGCGTGAACCTTCGCCAGGTTCTGGAACCTTGAGTGCCTTGTCAGTCATTTTCATTTTCCTTCAATGTTCAATTTTTTGATGGCGCGCGATAACCGCCGCCGAGTGCCTTGACCAGCGCCACATCTTGTGTGAATGAGCGCGATTGCAGGTCGCTTTGTGTGCGCAGGCTGGCTAGCAGCGTTTCTTCGGCCGTCAGCACTTCGAGATAGTTCGATAGGCCACCGTCATAGCGGTGCTTGACGATGCGGTGCGCTTCGCGCGCGGCAGTGACCGCGCGCGCGGCAGCGGCCAGTTGTAGTCCGAGCGAACGCTGGCTGACGGCGGCATCGGCCACTTGCTGCAATGCCTGCGTCACGGTCTGGTTGTAAGTGGCGATGGCTTCCTCATGTTCTGCTCTTGCGCCGAACAGTTGTGCCCGCAGCCGGCCACCATTGAAAATTGGTAGCGAAATTGCCGGGCCAATGCTGCCTAGGTCAGAGCCGGATTTGGTCAGCATGTTCAGTCCGAGTGTCTGCACGCCGATCATGGCGGATAAGTTGACGTTCGGATAGAACTCGGCTTGTTGCTTCTTGATGCTTTGTTCGGAAGCCTCAGCCCGCATGCGCGCGGCCACCACATCGGGACGCCGTCCGAGCAGTTCGAGCTGCAATTGCGGTGGCAGGCCGAAACCGGCCGCGACATCGAGTTTGGGGCGTGCAATCGTCAGCCCGCGATTCGGCCCGGTTCCGAGCAGAGCGGCCAGCTTGTTTCGCTGCAGTGCGATCTGTTCATCCAGTGCCAGCAGTTCCTCTTCGGAACTTGCCAGCCTGGCTTGCGCCTGCTTGACGCTCAACAGCGTTTCCATTCCGTGCTTGAAACGGTTCAGGAACAGTTCCAGACTTTTTTTGCGCACCAACAAGGCTTCGCTGGCGGTGTCATGCGCGGCATACAACCGTGCCAGTTCACCATAGGCGGCGGCGATCGAGGTGGTCAGCGTCAGCCTGGCTTGTGCGGCATCGGCTGCTGCTGCTTGCTGAGTCGAGGTTGCTGCTGCCAGCGCGGCGCGGTTTTTGCCCCAGAAATCGATTTCCCAACTGAAATTGAGCGTCGCCAGACCGTAGTCATTCCAGCCTTGCGGCACGGCCGAGCGCGGGAACAGATAGTTGTAACTCTGTTTTTCGATTGTCGGTTTGGCGTGCGCATCGAGCTGCGGCTGCATGGCCGAGCCGGTTATCTGGGTTGTTGCTTCGGCACGTTTGAGCCGGGCGATGGCAATCGCCATGCTCGGCGATTCCTTGATTCCTTCAGCGATCAGCGCATCAAGTTGCGCATCGCCATAGGTGTGCCACCAGTTTTCCTGCGGCCAGGGTTTGTCGGCAGCATTGAACGACTGTTGCGACGGATACAGGCTGACATCCTTCGGTTCGGGGGCTTTATCCTGTGGCGGCAGCGGCGCGCAACCGGCAACCAGTGCTGCGCACAGGCCAAGCAAAAGAAAAGAAGCCCGTCGGGGACGGGCAAACAAGGGAAAACGACAGAGAATAGTCACGAGACACCTTTATTATAACTGTACTGTACGGTATAATTATCGTGCTATGTTTGGGTGTTGTCAATTAAAACCGTACAGCCTGGTACAAAAAAGATGAGAAAAAAAACCGAAGCCAAAAAGCAGTCCATCCTGAAAGTGGCGACCGAGGTGTTTCGTGAGATGGGTTTCCAGAATGCGTCGATGAACGAGATTGCTGCACGGCTTGGCGGTTCAAAAGCGACGCTATATAACTATTTCCCGTCGAAGAATGAAATCTTCCTCGAAGTAGTGCGCAATATTGCTTCGCAGCAGGAAGAAAAGGTGATTTCCTTTCTTGAAATGCCGTTTCCGGCTCTGACAGAGGATAGCCAGAACAAGGTTGATGAATTGTTCCTGGAGTTGCAGCATCCGGTGGAAGACATTGCCGTCACCTTGCGCCGCTTTGGCGAGAAATTTCTGCAATTTATCTGCTCGTCCGAAATGGTGGAAATTCGCCGCTTGCTGATTGCCGAAGCAGGGCGTTCCGACATCGGGCGTTTCTATTATGAAAGCGGCCCGAAGAAAGGCATGGAACGGATGGCCGAGTTTCTGCGACGGGCAATGGCGGAGGGGCGTTTGCGCGAGGCTGATGCCAATATCGCCGCGGCGCATTTTCGCGGTTTGCTGGAGTCGGAAGTAGAGGAACGACGCCTGTATGGCATCGATGAAACCTTATCGGAGGATGTGCTGAACCGAACGGCTGAGAATGCTGTCAGCGTTTTCATCGCGGCTTACGGCAAAAAGTAATTCGGCTTGTGGTAGTGCGCATTGGCATGGTCATGCCGCGTGCAATCGATGCTGGCGCCTTCAGGTTTGTCTTGATGCTTTTTTAACCGAAAACGCCCCGCAAAGCGGGGCGTTATATTTGAGTCAGCTAGCTTTATTGGCTGACCTGAATCACACGGCCGTTCAGCGGCTGAACCGGGCGTGCGTTGTGGCTGTAGTATTTGCCGAAGAATTTGATTTGCTCAGGCGACATTTCGACTGGCGTGGTCATGACCATCCATTTCACCCCTTCGCTGCACGGCGGAGTCGTCAACGAACCAGCGAACGAATAATACGAGCGTGTTTTCGGAAGCAGGTTTTCCAGATGGATCTGGACATCCTTCACGGCAATTTCCTTGCCCTGTTTCTTCGGGGTATTTTCCCACAGCGTTTGCAGGAACAGGTTTTCCTTGCCTTCCTTCATTAGCACGCCGACGACTGCCAGCTTGCCATCCTTGCTCTTGTGCACCAGATGCGCATCCATCGGATATGGCTTGCCGTCAACCAGTTCTTCGCTTGGCTGGTGGAAGTGAACCTGAATCAGATCGTATTGCTTGCCTTCAACCGTGATCGAGCTGCCCTTGCCATAGTTTGCCTGGATCGTATGGCCGTTGTCGATCAGTTTCAGCGGTGTAGCCTGGTAGCTGAACTTGATCGAATCCAGGTTTGCCGGCACGGCGCCAGTGATGTCGACCGGCGATTGCGCCTTACCCAGTTTGCAGGTGGCGTAGTCGGCTTTCAGGTCGCCCCAGTGGGCAGGCCCTTCCTTGCCTTCGTACCCCCAGTGTGCGCCATGATCGGCAGCCGCGGCATGGCCTGTAAACAGACCCAAAACGATGGCGGCGGAAAGAAGCGAGCGTTTGAACAGCATACGTGAATCCTTTGTTGTGATGAAAAGTTTTTGGAAAAACGGGTGTTGCCAAATCACTTCCGCGTCAGGCTCAGCATGAACGCGCCGGGCGAATGTCACGCATTCGTCAGCACGCAGTCAAGATGACGGGGAAGGGGGTACTGCGACGTGCATGCGTCAAAACAGCAATACACATGTTTTAATATACATGTAAATATGAGATCGCGCATCCGTTTTTTTGCGGCTGTTGGGCGTCAGTTTCAGCAGTCCAATCAGGCGTAATACGGGCGGTTATCGGGATGACGCCTGTATCGGTAAAGTGCGCCGGCAATGTGCTGAGGTGAGTATTCGCGGGGGGCGTTTGGCCTGGCAGGGTATTTCGCCGGATACCGAGACGAAAAAGCGGTTGATCAGTTTGATTGGTTTGCCGTTTGCGACAGCAGCAGTTCGATCAGTTTGCCGCGCGGCATAGGGCGGTGCAGCAGGTAGCCCTGCATGATCTGGCAGCCGGACTGTTCCAGATAGCGCGCCTGAATTTCGGTTTCAACGCCTTCAGCCACCAGCCGCAGCCCCAGTCCGCGGGCAATCGAGATGATGGCCAGCACGACCGGGAAGTGACCTTCTGCCGACTGGATTTCACGCACGAATGTCTGGTCGAGCTTGATGGTGCCGATAGGGAAGCGGTGCAGATAGGCGAGTGACGAGTAGCCGGTGCCGAAATCATCGATGGCGACGTTGATGCCGAGACGCGACAGTTTGTTCAGTTGCTCGATCGCGTTTTGCGGGTTGCGGATGCAGATGTTTTCGGTAATTTCAATGCCGATACGTTCCGGCGAGATTTTGTACCTGTCGAGGGTTGCATTCAATTTTTCGCAAAAGTCGCGGTGTTCCAGCGATTGCGGCGAAACATTGACATCGAAACGGATCGGGGGGCAGCCGGCGGCTTGGCAGGCGAGGATGTCGCGGCTGACTGCGCCGAGCATCCAGTCGCTCAGTGGCAACATCAGCCCGCATTCCTCGGCAACGGGCAGGAATTCGCCCGCGGACACTACCCCGCGTTCCGGATGGTTCCAGCGCATCAATGCTTCGACGCCGAGGATTTTGCCGGTGGAAACTTCAGTCTGCGGCTGGTAATACATTTCCAGTTCGCCGTTTTCCATTGCCTTGCGCAGTTTCTTTTCCAGTGTGATGGTTTTGTGTGACAGATCCTGCATTGAGTCGTCGTAAAAACCGACACCATCCTTGCCCTGCGCCTTGACCTGGTACATCGCGATATCGGCGTGGCGGATCAGGGCTTTGGCCGATTCGCCATCGTCAGGGTAAATGGCAATGCCGATGCTGGCGGAGATGTGGACGTCAAAACCATCGAGCACGAAAGGCTGATTCAGGCTGGCGAGAATTTTGCCGGCCTTCACGGAAGCTTCTTCCCTGTTTGTCAGGCAGGGAAGGATCAGGCCGAATTCGTCCCCGCCCAGCCTGGCCGGCATGTCTTCTTCGCACAGGCTTTGCCTTAACCGGTAGGCGACCTGCTGCAGCAATTCGTCGCCTTTGGTGTGCCCCAGCGTATCATTGACCAGCTTGAAACGATCCAGATTGAGCATCATGATGGCCAGCATCGTTTCCTTGCGCCGGGCCTGGATGATGGCCAGGCTGAGTTGCTCCTTGAACAGCAGACGGTTCGGCAGGTCGGTCAGGATATCGTGGTGCGTCTGGTAGGAAATCAGTTCTTCTGCGCGCTTTCTGTCGGACACGTCGCGTGCGATGACGTAAGAGCCTGAGTATTCGTGCTCATTGCTCAAGGTGTCCGGGATGTACATGCCGGTCGAATTAAACGATACCGTCATCAGCGTCAAGTCGAAGATGCGCTCGCCCGCGATATTGTGTTTTCCCCGCAGCCGCAATTCGACATTGCGCTGTGCGCGTGTTTCCGTTCGTCGTTCATTGAACAGGTAATGTGCGCGCCCCAGATCGTCTTCATGCACCAGTAGCGAGTAATGCTTGCCGAGCAGTTCGTCAGGACGATAGCCAAGCGTTTGCTGCACACGGTCATTGATGAAGGTAAAGCGGCCCGCCTGATCGAACGTACAAATGATGTCTGGCGAGTTGTCAATCAGGTTGCGGTACAGCTTTTCAGAGTGCTCGAGTTGCCAGCCGATTTGCCGGTTGCGTTTTTCCAGCGTCCGTTTTTGTAGCGCATTGTTGATGGTTTTGAGCAGCGATTCAGGCGGAAACGGCTTGCGCAGAAAGTTGAATGCGCCGCGTTCAAGCGCGCCGATTGCGGTGTCGATTTCAGTATCGCCGCTGATAACAATGACGCTGGTTTCGATGTTTTCGCGCTTGATGAAATCCATCACATCAAGACCGCTCATGTCAGGCAGCCCGTGATCGAGCAGCACCAGATCGAATTGCTGCTCAGTGATTTTGCTGGTGGCATCATTGCCGTTTGATGCTGTCACCAGTTGAAACCCGTGCGGGTGCAGCAATTCGGTCAGGCTGCCGAGGATTCGCGGATCGTCATCCACCAGCAACAGTCGCGGCGTAAGGTCTGTGTCTGGAAGCGCAGGCATGCCAAACCCGTATGGCAGCGGAAAACTGAAGGGGAGCTTTCTGTTGGTCATGATGACTCCGGCGCAGGCATCATGCCGCTGCTGGAAGGCAGCAATAGTTCGAACGTAGTACCGTTTGGGTCGCTATGACAGGCTATTTGCCCGTTTGATTTGTTGAGCAGGTCGTACACGATCGACAGACCCAGACCGCGATGCTGTTCGACCGATTTGATATTGCGTATCGGGTGGAACAGGTTTTCGAGAATGTCGGTCGGGATGCCGGGGCCGGTGTCTGCAACCGTCAAGCGCAAGAAAAGTTTGCCGTTTCGCTGTACATGGCCGGTATTGGCGATGCGCAACTGGCCTCCTTGCGGCATCGCTTCAATGGCATTCTTGACCAAGTTGATCAATATCTGTGTCAGCATATCCTGATCGCAGTCCGCATGAGGCGGTTGTTTCTGCGTCTGTGCGATGATTTGCATTTTCGGCGACGTGAAGCCAGTGTCATTAAACAGTTGGACGACTTCGTCGATGATTGCATTCACGTCGGATACCTGCTTCCTGCCGGATGAAACAGGGTTGATGAATTGCCGCAGGATTTTGCTGACGCGGTCGATTTCCTGGTCGAGGATTACAATCTCGCCACCTATGGGCTCCTGCTTCATCAGTTTGTCATTAAGCAGACTGAGATAATTTTTGATGATTGCCAGAGGATTGTTGATTTCGTGCGCCATCTTGCGGGAAGCTAGGCGGAATTCCTCGGCTTCCTGCTCTGCTTGCAGCATGGCTGTTTGCTGTTTCGCATTCAGCGCGCGCATGGCCGAGGCTGCTTGCGATGCGAAAGAAAGCAGGAAGCGTGGCGTCTGTTCCAGCTTGTGTATTTGCAGCACCGAAGCGCCACCTATCAGCACGCCAGTGCAGTAACGGCGAACAACCAGTGGCACGCAAACCAGTGATTCTGCATTCAGTGTGCGCAGCAATTGTGCTTCGGCAATGCCGATCAGGGATTGTTCGCGGCTGGCGAATGCAGGGCGCTGGCGCAACACGGCTTCCGTTGCCAAACCGCCGCTTGACAGCGGCAGCGACAGTCGTGAAAGGCGCTGCCGTCGTTCATCGGCCGGAATAAGCGTTTGCGTTTCGTGATCCAGTTCAAACACGATGGCATCATCCAGATTGAACAGGATGCAGGCTGAGCGCATGACGGTTTCACACAGTTCCAGCTTGTCGGTTTGCAGCGCGAAAGTTCGGCCGGCTTCGGATGCCAGGACAATGTCGTGCAACTCGTTGTCCATCTCTGGTTGAACGCGTGGCGGTTCCTTTGTTTCGGTGGGCGCATCGTCAATGCCAGTCAGGTCGATGCCGAGGAATTCGGCAGCCTGTTGCACTTTTGCGCCGGCGTTGTTGCTGATGGTGTGAAGCGCATTGGCATCCAGTCCGCATAATAAGCTGGACTGTTGAGTCAGTTTGTCATCCGCGCCGTGGCAACAAAGCAGGTGTGCCGCGTGGATAATCCGTACCAGCAGATGGGCGGTTTCAATGCGCGTGATTGGTTCGTGATGATACAACACGCTGTCAGTCAGACAGGGTTCAAGTTTCCAGCGTTCGATTAACCAGGCGCCAGCTTCCTGATGGGTGATGTGCAGCGCAGACTGTTCGGCTGCGCACAGGCTGTCACTGTCTGACAAATGAAATGTTGGCGCATATTTGCTTGGCGCCACCGCGAGGAAAGCCAAGCGGCCGATATCGTGCAGCAGGCCGCCAAGATAGGCTTCGTCAATGTTGGGGTAGCCAATCGCTTTTGCCATGTCGCGCGCGATGGCGGCAACAGTCAGCGAATGCTTCCAGAATCGTCTCAGGTCGGCGATGCTTGAGCCGGCAAAGCGGCTGAAAGTCTGGAAGATGGATTCGCTGATTGCCAGTGTGCGAATTAGATCGGTTCCCAGCGAAATCAGAGCCTGTTCCAGTTGCAATTTGGCCGAATTGTTGCGGCGGTATGCGGTGCTGGATGCAGTCGTCAGAATTTTGGTGGTGATGGCTGCGTCCTTGCTGATTAGTTCCGCCAGCTTGTCCATGCCGACATCGTCTTCCTGGCAATATTCGATCAGCTTGGCAAGTATCTGCGGCAGAGGTGGCAGACGTGCAGTCAGTAGTTGCTTGCGGATATCGGAAGAGCCGTGCATGTCAGTTGCGCATCCTGGTCAGAAGGAGGAAGCGCTGCATGCTGATGAGGTTTCTGCCTGGGAACATGCATGCGGCACAGTTGGCTTGCGTCGCGTGCCCATCAATGAACGATCCAGAAAGAAAAAACTCAAATGCATATCAAAAAATAATTTCACAAATCTGAGGAAAGACTGTGTTCAGTGAAACGCAATTGTTTCGCGAATTGCCTGTAACCACAAGTTAATTTTTTGAAACTGTTGCCAGGGCTGGGCAACTCCGTCACCTCAGCTTGAACAGAGTCCTTAAGGAGTATATTTAAAATCATTCTATTTAGCTATGTTTTCTATTAGGCAAGTAAATATACTAACGGGGGGATTTTGCTTTGGGGGTGATTTTTCGTAGTGGTTTGGGATGTTGATTGCCCGAATTATTGCTTGTTGCTGTATAGCAACAATTTTGTGGGCGTCTAATATTTATCGCACCAAAAACGCATTTGTGCTGATGGTGAGCCGAATTGGAATCAGGATGTGGGTATTTGAACGCACTTTGTGTGCGGCCAAGGGGGATTCTGTGTCTGATTGGCTAATCCGGCACAAGCATCCCTTATAATCACTCCTTTGGCTGTTTTGCCTTCATTTTTTGCCTAAACATGAAATCGTCTGAAATTCGCGAGAAATTCCTGAGCTTTTTTGAATCCAAGGGCCATACGGTAGTGCGTTCCAGTTCGCTGGTGCCTGCCAACGACCCGACGCTGATGTTGACCAATGCCGGCATGGTGCAGTTCAAGGATGTGTTCCTTGGCACCGACAAGCGCGCCTATACCCGCGCAACTTCAGTGCAGCGTTGCGTGCGTGCTGGTGGCAAGCATAATGATCTGGAAAACGTCGGTTACACCGCGCGCCATCACACGTTTTTCGAGATGCTCGGCAATTTCAGTTTTGGCGATTATTTCAAGCGTGATGCGATCCGCTATGCGTGGGATTTGCTGACTACGGTATATGGCCTGCCGGCGGAAAAGTTGACTGTCACGGTCTACCAGGAGGATGACGAGGCCTACGACATCTGGGCGAACGAAGTCGGTGTGCCGAAGGAGCGGATCATCCGTATTGGTGACAACAAGGGTGCACGCTATGCATCGGACAATTTCTGGCAGATGGCCGATACCGGCCCGTGCGGCCCATGCACGGAAATCTTTTACGACCATGGCGCGGACATCTGGGGCGGCCCTCCGGGCAGCACGGAAGAGGATGGTGATCGCTTTATTGAAATCTGGAACCTGGTGTTCATGCAGTTCAACCGCGATGAGCAGGGCAACATGCATCCGCTGCCGATGCCATGCGTCGATACCGGCATGGGGCTGGAGCGTCTGGCGGCGGTGTTGCAGCATGTGCACAGCAACTATGAAATCGATCTGTTCCAGAATCTGATCAAGGCGGCCGCGCGCGAAACCGGCACGACCGACCTGACCAACAATTCGCTCAAGGTGATTGCCGACCATATCCGTGCCTGCGCGTTCATGATCGTCGATGGTTTGATTCCTGGCAGCGAAGGTCACGGCTATGTGCTGCGCCGCATCATCCGCCGTGCGCTGCGCCACGGCCATAAACTGGGTCAGTCGAGGCCATTCTTCTACAAGCTGGTGAATGACTTGATCAAGGAAATGGGAGCCGCATATCCGGAGCTGCCGGAGGCGGCGCACCAGGTCGAGCGCGTGCTGCGCCACGAGGAAGAGCGCTTCGGCGAAACGCTGGAACACGGCATGAAAATCCTGGAAGCGGCACTGGCCAAGGGCGAGAAGAACCTCGATGGCGAAACTGCGTTCACGCTGTATGACACCTACGGCTTCCCGCTCGATCTGACGGCCGACATTTGCCGCGAACGCGAAATTACAATCGATGAAGCTGGTTTTGCCGCCGCGATGGAGCGCCAGCGCGCGACCGCGCGCGCCGCCGGCAAGTTCAAGATGGCAGCCGGGGTTGAGTATCACGGCGAGAAAACGGCGTTTGTCGGTTACGAATCGCTGGCGCACGAAGGCAAGGTGATCGCGTTGTACGTCGACGGCGTAGCAGTGCAGAAGATCGACGCCGGACAGCAAGGCATGGTCGTGCTTGATACGACGCCGTTCTACGCCGAATCCGGTGGCCAGTGCGGCGATGCTGGCGTGATCGTATCGGCTGGCGCTGCGTTCGCGGTGGAAGATACGCAGCGCATTCAGCCGGAAGTGTCCGGCCACCATGGCTCGCTCACCAGGGGAACGCTGTCGGTTGGTGACAAGGTGAGCGCGACTGTCAATATCGTTCAGCGCGAGCAGACAGTGCGCAATCACTCGGCCACGCACCTGATGCACAAGGCGCTGCGACAGATTCTTGGCACGCATGTGGCGCAGAAAGGCTCGCTGGTGAACGCTGAGCGCACGCGCTTCGACTTCAGCCACAACGCGCCAATGACGGCAGACGAGATCCGTCAGGTGGAAGAAATCGTGAACCGCGAGATTCTGGAAAACCAGGCGACGATGGCGCAGGTGATGGGCTTCGACGATGCGGTCAAACATGGCGCGATGGCGCTGTTCGGCGAGAAATATGGCGACGAGGTGCGGGTGCTGAACATCGGCTCGTCGTGCGAACTGTGCGGCGGCACGCACGTTGCCCGCACGGGCGACATCGGTCTGTTCAAGATTGTCAGCGAAGGCGGCATCGCTGCCGGCATCCGCCGGGTCGAAGCAGTCACTGGCTTGAACGCGATGCATCTAGTGCAGGATTTGTCGCGCCGCGTGAACGAGGCGGCGGCCGCGCTGCGTACCGCACCTGATGAACTGATTCCGCGCATCCTGCAAGTGCAGGACCAGATGAAATCGCTGGAGAAGGAACTGTCGACCGTGAAGGCGAAGATGGCTTCCAGCCAGGGCGATGAATTGCTGGACAAGGCAATTGATGTCAATGGCGTGAAGGTGCTGGCAGCAACGCTTGACGGTGCCGATGTGGCTGGCCTGCGCACGACGATGGACAAAATGAAGGACAAGCTGCAAACGGCGGCGATTGTGCTGGCCAGCGTTTCCGACGGCAAGGTCAGCCTGATTGCGGGCGTGACCGCCGATACCACGGCCAAGGTGAAGGCGGGCGAACTGGTGAACTTCGTCGCTAAGCAGGTCGGCGGTAAAGGTGGCGGCCGTCCGGACATGGCGCAGGCAGGCGGAACCGATCCGTCCGGCCTGGCAACTGCATTGCAAGGCGTGGCGGCATGGGTCGGCGAGCGCGTTGGCTAAAATGGGTGTAGCACGGGAATAACAGCATGGAATTCGATGTTGATGTGGATGCGCGTGGCTTGAGTTGTCCGTTGCCGATCCTGCGGGCCAAAAAAGCGTTGGCCGGCATGCAAAGCGGTCAGGTATTGCGTGTGGCGACGACCGACAAAGGGTCGCTGCGCGATTTTCAGGCATTTGCGAAGCAGACCGGCAACGAGTT
>Ga0316613_10000855_pt1 | contig 22233 bp, 26 predicted proteins | sample OWC_soil_day10_C_2_FD_207647 | JGI IMG/M metagenome (GOLD analysis project Ga0316613, IMG submission 207647) | Wetland soil microbial communities from Old Woman Creek delta, Ohio, United States - OWC_soil_day10_CT_b | ecosystem: Environmental > Terrestrial > Soil > Wetlands | place: USA: Ohio...
GGGCATGAGGTTTGGACAACTTTATGGAAGGCGTTTGGGCAAGAAGCTCTTGACGCTCTTACTGGCGTTCCGCATCAGCAAAGTTTGATTGGTAAGATATTTAGCGGTCTTAATTATAAAGGCCCACAGAATGAAACTGGTAAGGCTAATAGTAGCTTGTCATTGACTTCTAATGTTGTACCTAACTTCAGTAATGCTGGAAATACAGTAATCCCTAAAAAAACAACGGATATGTCTGCCGGTGTCTCATTTTTTAGTCCCTCTGTTGACTCTACTGTCGATGCAGATATTAGAAAGGATAAAAATAAAGATAGTAGCGGAGAATCAAATAACTATTCTTGGTTGTTCGGGTTGGCCCCGTTTTTAGCTCATCATGCTGACGGCGGCGTGTTTAACCAGGAGCATGTGGCAACATTAAATGAGGGTAATAAGGCTGAAGCGGTAATCCCCTTAGAAGGCAATAAGCAACGTGGTCAATCATTAGTAAGATACTCTGCAGAAAAACTTGGGATGCTTAAAGGTACTGGAGTAGAACCAAACTTAAGTTCTAAAACACAAGAAAATCTTAAGAGTAATGCAATGAATATCAATGTAGCAAGAGATCAGGCACATATTGAAGAACTAGAAAAGCAGACAGATGTAATGGTTAATCAAAATCAGATATTAGTTACAATGTTAAATCATATGGTTCAAAACGGAGGTAATTCGTCAGCGCAACCTGTAATCATGCCAGTAGCACAGTCCAATGATGAACTGGCGAACCAATTGGCTAAGATGAAGTCATTAGGATATAACTTCTAAGAAGGAGAAATGATATTATGAATAATACTTACGAGAGCAATGATTTATATACTGATAACAACTGCAAAGAATACAAGGTCTATCCTATGTTACTAAAAGACTTTCCTACTGTATCAACTTATTTGCAAAAACTAGACTTATCTAATGGGTTAAATACAGATGAAATTTTAAGTGAGCCTATGGAAAACCTAATTGCAATCCTACGATTAGCACTAAGGGATACTTACACAGATGAGGAAATGCTAGAAATTGATATAGGAACAGCACATGAGATATTACTTAAATTCTTTGGAATCGTGAAGTAATAATAAATAGCCGGGTTCAGAGTGAAGCTAAAAACTTCTTCTGTTCCCGGCTTTTTGCTTTTTATAACATAATCTTACAGGATTTTAATGAGAATTGTCGAACAATTTTATGTGTAATAAATTTGAAAAGGAGGTGTAGTATGGTCGCTCTGCCGATTTTTGGAGTTATTATGGTATTATTGGGGTTGGCTACATTTTTAGGAGCAAAAAGTGCTGTTCATGAAATTGAAGGACTAATTTGTTTTTTAGCGGCGTGTGTTTTGTTTGGTAGCTATGCTATTGTTTATTCGATTAATAGAATTCAAGAGAATCTGGAAAATGCCGGAGTTACCCAAGGGCAAGAAGTAGCCGATAATATGACAAGTGATGGTGTTAATACTAATGATTAAAAATATTCTAGTTGCGTTAATGCTTGTGTCGACAGTGTTGTTAGCTGGGTGTACGTCAGATGCTGAATATAGTACATTAAAGAAAGAAAACCAAGATCTTAAGACTAGGCTTGCACAGTATGAACCTGTGGGAAACACCACGTCAAACTCTTCGCAACAAGGTGAAAAACCGTTTGATACTCCCCCGGTTAGCCTTCAAAGTATGGATTTTGATAAATCTGGGGTTACAGGAGTAAAGGTTGTTTTTCAAAATACATCAAATAAAACAGTTGATGCAATTGAATTTGTAATACTAGAGTTTGATAATTTTGGAAGGCCAGCATATCGCTTTAATGATAAATCAGAAGGAAACGTGAGTGGGAAACTACTTATGCAAGAAAAAGCTCAGCCCGGAGGTACTATGAACAGCAGTTGGACACTATTTAATACTGATAATACTGTTAAAGGTAAAGTTGTAGTTAAACAGGTACATTTTACTGATGATACTGTTTGGACTAATTCCCGATATGATGAGCAGGTAAGAAAGGAACAAGAATCATATAAATAAGTTTACTGATGCCGCAGGTGGTATGGTGTAACACACCGTATTGCTTGCGGCTTTTTTGTTTATCTGACTAATTCAAATATTTGCAAATAGTGACAATATCTGATAGAATGATTTCAAGGTGGTGTTAATAATGATTATTGAAAAGGAAAAACTTATGACCTTGATAGAGAGTTATCTACCAGAGGTTGATGATGCCACCCTTGACCGTATAGCTACTGCGGTTAAAATTGATGCAGAAGCAATTATTCATTCGATGATACGTCAAGAGGTAGCCCAAGAGAAAGAGAACATGTTACATAAGAAAAAAACTGGGTAAGCGAGCAGCGAAAGCTGCTCTTTTTTATATGCACCAGTAAATATTACGATGAGATGGAGGACATTGCTAAAGAGTTTGTAGTGTCTGTAGGTACTATTCGGTGCCTTGAAAAAACTCAAGGAATACCTTGGTTAAAATACACAATTTAATTAAACTTTAGTTGACATTTGTTAAATTACAGTGTATTATTAAAAACATAAGGGCGGTGAGTATGTGACAAAGATAAGTCCGAAAGTGTTTTTCTTTAATGTAAGAAACAAACGTGAGAAATTAGGAATATCGCAAGCTGAACTTGCTAATTTATTAGAAATTAATCCTAAGTCATACAATGTAAAAGAACGTGGCTTAGTTGCAAGAGTTGAATCTGAGTTGGCTGAAAAAATAGCGAAAGCTCTTAATTCAACTGTTGAAGAGTTATCTCAAGGGGAAGTTCCTGATATTCCTTTAGTTAAACCTGATGTTGCTATTTTTTGGACAAACTGTAAACTGCGAAGGGAAGAAATAGGATTATCCCAGGCAGAAATTGCTCAACGTTTACAGATGAGCAGTCAGAATTACCAGACGAAAGAAGCTCTTCGCTCGCCTAAATTATCTCAAGACCTTAAGGAGTCTGTGGCGTTGGCACTTGAAACTACAGTGGAAGAACTGATGAGAACTGAAGATGAAGTAACTGTTTCAAAAGAAGAGACTAAAGCAGATACTTTTAAAATGGATGCTGAAGTTAAACAGGAGACTAGTTCAAAAGTATCTGGCGAGTATAATTGTATATCGCATTTTGATGGTGTAACACGACGAATTTTACTTGACCCTAAAAATAAAGAGAAGATAGAAGAAGCTATTTACGAATATTTTTTTAATCGATGAATTATTTATTCAAAGGAGGTGAGTTCCATTAAATAGTAGCCTGATAAGCTAAGGTTAATCTAATTACATATGAAAGGAGTATTATTATATGCCTACTGTTCAGAATATTCAGTCTAGGTTTGTTAAAGTGCGTCTTCCAACGGATAAACAAAAATACCCTAGCATAATCAACCGACTGCAATCGGTTGAGCTAGAGTACTCAACAAAAATTTATATTGATAGTATTCCCCAAAATAGAAAAATATCCTTCTAATTTATTGATATTTACTAGTAAAATTTTAATCTAATACATAAGGAGTGTAATTAACGTAATGAATATTCAAGATAAAATTAACAAACTTCAGGCTGAAATGGAAGCGGTAGTAGCGCAATATCAGGCAGAACAAGCTAATAATGAACTTGATATCTATTGGGAAAAACAACAGGAAAAGATTAGGCAGTACGTTGTGAATCATCAAAATGAATGGAAGCAAGTCGGAAATACATACAAGAAATGGCGCGAAGATCACTATTTATCGAAAGCCCAAGTAGCTCGCCAGATGGGGATTGCTAGTAGCACTCTTAGTAAATTTGAAGATGGAAAAGCTGTAAGAAGCGCTAGAGCTATTCAAGCGGCTTATGATATGGTTCAAACATTATATAGTAAACAAATAGAAGGTCTTTGGGGTATAAAAAGGTATATTGCCAATATACAAACAGATTTCGAAAGCGTTTTGGGAAAATTACAAGGGGAAAATCAATATGAAACGTTTGCGGATTCCTTATGGGATTTGAATTCTGGATTAATGCACCTTATCAGTGAAGCAAGGAGAAAATATATTCCGAAGTATCCTAAGTTTACTATCAATATCGAAGAAATATTAGACCCTAACAGCGGATATAAGCGTAAATTTATTTTGCCGGAAACTGTAGTTGAAGGAGGTAAAAACTAATGAAAAACTACGTGTGCACTTGGAACACCGCAGGCTTTCCATCCGATACACCAGATTCTTTTGTTTGTACCTCAATGGAAGCTGCCAAGGAAATTGCTGAAGTAATTATGCAAGAGAACGGTTGCAAGGTTCATATTTATGCTATGTCGGAGGTATTAGCTTAAAATGAGCGATAGTAACACATACATTTCAATTAAGGAAGCAGCGGATTACTTAGGACTTAGTTATGATACGATATACAGCTTGTGTCATTCAAGGAATAGGGGTTTTACTGCTAAGCAAGTAGGACGCTGTTGGAGGATAAATAAGGTTTCATTAGATAATTGGATGACTAGACCGTAGATAGGTTGGCAACAAAATATATGGAATAGGGAGAGATTATATATGGAAAAAGCGGTAACGTTTACTCAAGAACAGATAGATGTATTAATGAAAACATTTGAGAAAGTTCATCAGCAATATAATAATGATATGAGTAGTGCAACTCTGGCTATGACTGGACTGGTAGAGTTTATACTACAGCACAATTTATCGCTGGATTTTATGAAGTTTTTAGTAGAGCATCCAAAGTATATATCAGTGGAAATGGGAGAAGTATTTAGAGAGAAATTTGGTAGTTTATAGTTATGAACGGCAGGTTTCCCATTGGTCAAAGCAGTGGGAGACTGCCGATTATCTAAAGGAGGAAACTATGACGGATGAATATAGAACAGCAATTCATGAAGCTGGACATGCGGTAATGTCAGCACTTAAAAATAAAGGGATAGAATATGTAACGATATTGCCTAGTGATAAAGGATTAGGTGAATGTAAAAACGTTGACGATAAACCCGGAGAAGAAGATTCTGATATCGTGCAGGGATTATGGCTAAGAAGAGAAGTTCTAATATTAATATCAGGCACAATAGTAGAAGCTGTAGTAATGGGGATGCACCCAATAAAAACTAGAGGTAAACATGATTATGATGTCGTGAATATGATTTTACAGGGATTTGATGATGAAGTAGCGCAAAAAAATATTGATGAGGTAACTGCTGACGCATTTGAGCTTTTTCGAAAACCTATAGTTCAAAAGCAGATCAAGGCCATAGCTGATGCCTTAGTGGAACGAAAGACTTTATCAGGTGATGAAGTAAAGCAGATTATGAAACAGGTGGAGGGAGCGGCTTAAATGCCGCTTTCTTAATCCAAAGTAAAAAAGAGCCGTAATAACACGACTCTTCAAGTGGATGCACATAGGAATACTTAAGGGGCTGGTGGATATATGCGGATGAAAACTTGATTAGCAAAGGGGGAGAGCACAGCATAATCGCCATCATATTGCAAAAGGGTTGGCGTTAATAACTTCCAATATGCATCCCTCGCCCAAAAGCCGCTACTCTTAAAAGAAAAATCATATTTAGTTTTTATAAATCCAACACATATTTCACCAATATCTTTAGTAAAAGAAATCCCTAATCCGACTTTAGTGTTCTCTTTTGTTAAATTAATCCCCAAGTAGTCACATTTTTTATATTTTTCGCTTTGCGGGTTAACTACAGAAGTTTTTACGATAGCTATTACATATTTTTCATCTCTAACCCAGATTCCCTCTATTGGGTCAAGCGTTCTACCAGTAAATAGTTTGTCGGTTAATTCCTTATCACTAGTGATATCACCAAGTGGTTTTTCAGAGGCAAAACAGGTGCTTGCTAATAGGAGTACAAAAGACATAACCAAGGTAAAAATGATTGTTTTTCTCATTAGCATATTACCTCCTATATATTTATATATTTGTTATTCTATGGCATGGAAAGAATATCCTTTAAGAATACAGAAAGGAAGATGCAATGATAAAAGTTATAGATAGCATCATGGGTTCAGGAAAAACGAACTGGGCTATACAGTACATGAATGAGCATCCAGAGAAACGATTTATTTATATTACGCCGTATAATGATGAAATTAAAGATCGGATTATTCCTCAGTGTCCAGAATTAAAATTTAGGTTTGCAAGGGAAGGGCATAAGGTTGATGACTTTAAGGATATGCTAACCAAAGGTCAAAACATTGTTGCTACTCATGAATGTTTCAAAAGAGCAGATGAAGAAGTAGAAGCATTATTGGAAGCCAATGACTATACACTAATCATGGATGAAGTCTTTGATGTAGTAATCGACGTTAAAATGAATAAAGTCGACGTAGAAAACATACTTACAAATTATACTACGGTAGAAGACAATAAGCTTATATGGATAGATGAATCATATCCCGATCAGGACGGTAGATTTAGTGATATCAAACAAATGGCAAGGCTAGGAAATCTGATGGTGTTCAACGGCAGTTTCTTCTTATGGTTGTTTCCGGTGGAGTTTTTCAATAAATTTAATGAAGTATACGTGATGACATATTTATTTCCTGGTCAGGTGCAAAGGTATTATTTTGATATGCATGGTGTGCAGTATGAATATTATAGTGTTAACGGAGATAGTGAGGTAGGCTATAGTCTTATTCGGCATAATGGAAGCATCTGCAACAATCTGAGGTCGCTAATTAATATTTACGAGGGTAAACTTAATGACATAGGCAGGGGTGATAATGCTTTATGTTGGAACTGGTATAGGAAACTTCAAAACAAGCATAAAATGCCAGTACTCAAGAACAGCCTAAAGAATTATTTCAAGAATATCCACGCTGCAAAATCTGATGAAATAATGTGGACATGTTTTAAGGAACATGAGAAGAAACTAAAAGGCGATGGCTATGCAAAAGGCTTTGTTTCTTGTAATCTCAGGGCAACTAATAAGTATAGAGAGAGAATCTATGTCGCCTATTGTGTTAACAGATATATGAGAACTGTTCTAAAAAATGACTATTTTGCTGCACATGAGATTACAGTAAATGAAAAACTGTGGGCATTGGCAGAAATGTTACAGTTTTTATGGCGATCAGCAATCAGGGAAGGCCAAAAAATAGAACTGTATATTCCAAGCAAGCGAATGAGAAACTTGTTAAATGAGTTTTTGAACAATGAGTTAGTAGTTGATTATAGTGTTGGTAATTCAAAGTTAGCAGGTTGAATCTGCTAAAATACGTAAAAAGTGCTTGATTTATAAGGCTTCAAGGGCTGTCGCTATTAGAGTATTAAGGGTTAACTTTTGACTTAAACCGTAGATCAAACTCATGTGTTATGTGAGGATGAACTATGATTATTTTTCTAGTTAATATATAAAGGACTACTTAAGATATACATTAGTTCAACCTTGAAAAATAACATATCAATAACTTTTGGTAGACTTATGGAGGGCGAAGCCCTGTTATCATAAGATAAACAAAAGATGATCATATGTAAGAATCAAGGTAGACTAATGGTGGTTTAAGATAAGCCATAGAAAACAATAACTCTTTATTATTGGTAAAAATTACGACCGTAGGGAGTAACAAGGGAGCGAAGCGAGTGCGTTAGCGTTACTCTTACTCTATATTCTTCATATGCTGTACTTGGTATGACTTATGGACAACATAGAAAAAACAATCCTATGAATAACATAATCAATAACCAAGATGAACATATGTATATCTATAGTACGGAACAATAGTGAAATATCTATGGTAGGTAAATACGCCAATAGTGCGCTATTGTCTATATTGATTGTAAAGCCTGTTCTTCTTGCCCGTTTAAGACGGTCAATCGAACATCCTAACAATCAAAACGAAGATATATAAATCATAGATAAACCAATCAACCAAGTAAAAGAGATTATTGTCTATGACTTACACTATAGCATGTTTATATGCATTTCCTTGATGCTGTTGGTTATGCAATGATAGCTGATGGATGAACAAATGGTGTCAAAGGATAAAATAGTACTATATTTAGTACTTGAATATTGATACTGTATATGATACTATGTTTATAGGAACTCTTCAAAGGGAGTTGGTATTATTGTCAAAGCTGGAAAAGCTATTAGAGAGAATTAGAAACAACCCTAAGACAGTCCGCTTTGAAGAACTAGATAAGTTGCTTGTTAGGGCTGGATTTGTAAGGCGACAATCTGGTAAAGGTACAAGTCATTTTGTTTATAGAAAAGATGGTCAGAAAATATCGATACCTTACAATAATCCTTATATTAAGCAGGTATACGTGATAGAAGCAATAGAACTTCTAGAAAACTTTGGAGAGGATGTGGACTAGTTGAGTAAGGAAAAAACTTTTGAATATTACATGAGTTTACCGTATACGATCATCTTAAAGGAGTCACCTGAAGGTGGCTATGTTGCAAGCGTTAAGGAATTATCTGGATGTTTGACACAAGGGGAAACTAAAGTAGAAGCTTTGGAAATGATTGAAGATGCAAAGGCAGCATGGATAGATGTATCTTTGCAGGATGGGGATGAAATACCAGAACCTACAACAGAAGAACAATACAGCGGTAAATTTGTTGTGAGAGTTCCGAAGTCATTACACAAGTCATTAGCGGAAAGAGCCAAAGAAGAAAACGTAAGTCTGAACCAGTTGACAGCCTATCTGCTATCTTCTGGAGTTGGTAAGAAACCCAATTTATAAATATTAGTGCAATGCCTTGCCTTAACTGGTAGGGCATTTATTGTGTGTAAACAATAATGTCTTTCCTATATACCTATACCATGAGTCCTTTAATTAATTAAAGGGACAAAGTAGCATATTGTTTACCAATTTCAACACTTTAACAAACTAAAGTAAAACAAACACCAGGAAATAACTTACAAAACATCTGTAAACTAGGTGTTATTTATGGATTTTCTTAAGAAATGCCAATGAAATCAACGGTAGTAAGGACTGATGGGCATTTTATGGGGTGATAATTATAGGTGTTGACCCATGTTAAATAGGTGTTACTGGGTGTTACAATTAACACCCCAATGTAAATTTAGAGCATGGTCTATCTTTACGCAGAGAAAGACGGTTTGAGTGTAATTATAGATTTTGTTTAGTGATTTATTTACTATTTGTAAACAAAATTAAAGATTATATATTTACAAAATACTGATGCCGCTGTATAATATAACCAATGAATAGTGAAGGGCGGTAACAGCATGAACATTGGATACGTTAGAGTTTCAACGGTGGAGCAGAATGAAGGCAGACAATTGGAAGCACTAAAGAAATACGACATTGACAAGATGTTCATCGAAAAAGTATCTGGTAAGGATATCAATAGGCCGCAATTAAAGGCTATACTTGAGTATGCTCGTGAAGGTGATACGGTTTATATAGAAAGTTTCAGTCGATTAGCTAGGGACACTAAGGACTTGCTTACATTGGTTGAAACTATGGGGAATAAGGGTATTAAAGTAGTAAGCTTGAAAGAAGGTTTAGACAGTAGTACGCCTAATGGAAAGCTAATGCTTACAATGATCGGGGCTATTGCTACCTTTGAACGTGATATAATGCTAGAACGGCAGCGCGAAGGTATAGCACTAGCGAAGGCACAAGGTAAGTACAAGGGTAGGAAGGCGAAGACATTGCCTGATAACTTTGATGAGTTGTATCAGCAGTATATGACCAGGAAGATAACCAAGAGTAAACTTGCTGAACTATGTAATGTATCAAGACCAGTATTAGATAAACTGCTGCTTGAGAGGGCATAAACGCAGTAGTCATAAGGGTTAAGGATTTATCAAGGGTAGTTTATGGCTACTCTTTTGTTGTCTGTAGCCCCTAGGTGAAGATTCTCATTCCTTCACGGGTACTTATTTCAGCAACAGGCGTGGTATAACTGAGTGCTAATATGCCTATGAAATCTTTTGTTATCGACAAGAGTGTCAACAAAGGGAAAAGGCTGTTGAGCCTATGTATAACAAAGGTTTATCAGTGGAGAGGGCGACAAAAGGTATGACAAAGGGGAATGGGTGTGTTTGGCACAGGATTCGCCGGAACATTCTGAGGGTTGACGGCGGTATTACGTTGGAGGAACGTGTGGATAAAAAAACACGAAATTTATACTTTTATTGGGGATTTGGTAGGAATAGGGAACGGTAGCATGGAAAATTTAAAAAAGAGTATAGAAATGTCTGATCATGAAATAATGAAATCTTAGAATTATTGAAAGGATGCTTATATATGAAGAATCAGAATAGAGAACAATTACCTCATATCCAAAAACTTTTAGATCGAATAGCAGCAAGGCGTAGGGAACTTAAGATTACTTGTGATGATATGGGCAAATTATTAGGTATGACTAGGGCGGGATGGTCAGCTAAAGAAATAGGCAGAAATCCTATATACAAAGATGAACTTGAACCCATTCTTGAAAAGTTACAAATTACTCTTGAGGAAGCATTGGGATTAAGTAAATTAACGTTAGAACGTTTCACATTAGAAGAAGCTGTATGGATTGGTAAGGACGAAGGTTTACGACTTATTAAGGATTTATATCAAAAAGTGAAGCGTGAGAAATCCGGTAATGATAACAAAAATACATCAATGGTTTAATTGAAGGGGATAAATGAATAAACTTGTTATAAATAAACTTATAATTCCGATGGCAGTTGTTGTATATCTTGTATCTTATGTTGGTAGTACATGGGGGTATATAGCTTGGGTTTCTTCATTTACAATTGCTATATTTACTGTGTTTTCAACTTTAATAATTACTAATTGGCAGAACCAAGTAAAATCTAAGAAAGATAAAGATTATTTAATTAGTGCGTTAGTTGTTGAATTACAAGTCTTAAATGATATCCTAATTAGAGAAAAAAAAGAAAGAAAATTGATAAATAAGCCACTAATCTTTCAAGAGATAACAGAAGATTATTTTACTGTTTTCTCACAAAATGCGGACAAACTCGGGTGTTTACCTCGTGCTGTTGCAGATAAAATTATTCATACTTATATGGAGATTAGAGGGTTGTTCGATACTATACGTTGTATCAGCAAATTAAATGAAAAAGCTTGGGAATGGAGTATGGATTTAGCACAGAGGAATTATCCTGAGTTTTTACTACAGATTGAGGATATATCGAACGATGCTGAGAAATATAAAAACATAATTGAGGAAAGAACAAATAAATCCATAGCATTAATTGATGAAACCCTTTCGATGATACACAAAATGTAAAGAGATTGTTTAGAGGTGCGAAAAAATACATGATTGAACTTAAAAATATTGAGGAGTCTGATTTAGATAAGGTTATTTGGAGATACCTTACTTTCCCAAAATATATATCCTTAATTACTTATGGTGCACTTTGGTTTGCAAAACTTAATACTTTCGATGATGGCTTAGAGGGAGCAATTCCTCAGAAAACTGCGGAGAGAATGCACAAGGAAAATCATAAATGGAAAAAAATCACTAGCAACCCCGATATGCAGAAACACATTGATGACTGGCCTCGGCGCAATGTTAAAGATGGCAGGGAACTTAAAATTGTTAATTGTTGGTTTTTAGGAGATGCAGAGTCACCTAAAATGTGGAGAGAATATGCAAAAAATAACCAAGGAGTGGCAATAAAATCTACAATAAGAAAGCTTAGAGAGAATGTTGGTTGTGTTTATCAGTATAGTAAGATTGGAAAAGTGCAATATGTGGATTTACCAAGTTTATCTATTAGTACGTATGAAGCAAGTCAAGCTATGGAACGAGCATTTTATAAGAATATTGACTATGCGCATGAACAAGAAGTACGTATTGTTACAATGAACTATAAAACACCATGGTGTTTAAATCCTAATGGTAAACCTTTGTCTCCTGCTGAGTATTCGGGTAGTAATGCGAACAATTTTGATAAGCCGGGTTTATATATTCAAGCTGTTTTAGAAAAAATGATTACTGCTACGGTGTTAGCACCGGACTCATCTGAGAGGTTTGAGTTTCTTATAAATAGAATTGCCGAACAAACTGGTGTAGGTAATCCAGTATTAAAGTCGAGTCTGAAGAATGTTTTCATATAGTCAGCATGTGTTTGTCACATGAGATATATTCTTCTTATGACAACCTGAATGCTAACCTCTTGAATCTAAAAAGTTGTACTTTTGAACGTCGATTTTTATGCTAAAAATTATGCTTAGAGGCCAAAAAACAAGCATAAATCACCCTAAATAAGCCAAATATTGAAATTGCAATAATGCCTTTCGAGCATTGAAAATACTGAGAGTGTGGACATCTATGAAGTTGAAAACTAGCATAATGGCATTCAAGAGGTCAGCGGTTCGATCCCGCTTATCTCCACCAGAAATGACGAGGCTTCGCGGGAAACGCGAAGCCTTTTGTTATGTAATATTGTCCCCTGGATATAAAGTATTAGTATGAATGGGGAACAAAAAAATAACATTAATATGAAAAAGGAGATGCTGCGAGGCTTAGCTTCGCGGCATCTCCTTTTTAGGTTTAGCATATAAGAGCATGTTTACACATGTTCTTTATTTTGGAAAGCTAGGTTATTCAGTATGCCTTGCATTACATCGGCGTATTCGGATGATTGCAGTGAGCGAATATATGTATTAACCGTGAAAGATTTATGGGAGTGACTGTCGGTGGATTTTGGAAGATTTAAAGATGTTGAAGCATTCAGAATTATTGCAAAACAAAAATCATCGAAAATGTGGGAGACATATTAGCAAAGTAAAAAAATGTCGGCCTAGTGAATTATCAAAAACAATTGTTTTACAGTGCAGTAACTTTATTATTCGCAGGGTACAAAATCCAGATGATTTAAGCTATATTTCTAGAATGGTACCATATATCAGCGAGTGAATTATTAAAAATGCGCTTATATTTGGAACCGTTACAAAATTTTACAGAGCAAATCCGCCGACAGATAGTCATAATGCAAAAATATCTGAAAATGGTATATAACAACGCGAGACGGCTCTCAAGGGGGTACGAGGCGTACTTTCAGCGCTGAAATTATTAGAATCCGTAAGACTGCTTTACTAGATAATCAACAATTATGCGGGAAATAATAAAGAGTGGAACACGGGAGGTTACCTCAAAATCTTGGATTTCTATTTTTTCATGACAATATCCAAGTAGCTGACAACTGGCATATTGAAATAAGGGACTTCCCTCAGAGCAGCAGATAACTAATATCTTTGCTCCGTTTAAATATGCATTTTTTGAAGCTTCTACAAGCTCTTTGGTTTGTCCATTCAGTGAGAGGATAATAACAAGCTGATCTTTTTTAAAACGTTTGCTTAGCTTGATAATAATGTCGGGATCACCAGTGGCTAATACATCATAACCTAATAATTGTAACTTAAGGCTGAATTCTGTGGCTGCTTGTTCTGTTAACCCTCGGGAAAAAATATATATTCTACTATTTTTGGCAGCTTGAATTTCATTAACGACGGACAATATATTGGATAAAGAAATTCTCTGCAGCACTTCAGTTGCCTCAATCAATGATTTATTCATAATTTCATTAATGTTGACTAATTCTTTATTATTGTTGGGCACTGTCAATTTATAACGCAATTCGTTAAACCCATTTATTCCACATTTGCGAATAGCTCGCGATACCGTTGAGGGAGAAGAGAAAGTTTCAAAAGCTATATCAACAATGGACATATTGGGCAGGTCGGCCTCGTGTTCATTAATGAACTGTATAATCTGGTGTTCGGTTTTTGAAAGAGTTTCCAAAATAGAACTATCAATATTAATAAGCATTTAACTCCGTCCTTCCCGGTTGTAAGACTAAACTATAAAACTATATTGAGAAAATACTTTTATAGTACGTTTACTTTAATTCTGTAAGACAAGCTACTTTTCATTCTAACGTAGCATTATAAAAATTGCTATTTACAATTTAGTAATTGAAAGCTTAAATTCGATTGTAAGTAAATAAATCATATTGAATCTCCCCAAAAAGCAAGCTTTTGTACCTTGGTGTTATTAGGGTATAAAAGCTGTTTTTTATGGTGAGAAGGATTTGTTTAGGTAAGTGGTTACTATTTATCTAATTACGGGGTACCGTCAAGATTGTTTTTGCATAGGAACCGACTTATCTAATTTGCGAAAGATAAAAAGATTTTCATGCTTATTTCTTTTAAAGTAAAAGTATAAAAAAGTGCAATGGAGGAGTAAACCTTGAATTCTATTTTATCGACCAGACAAATGTTGAAAGACGCCAAAAAAAATAAGTATGCGGTTCCGGCGTTTAATATCCATAATTTGGAAACTTTGCAGGTAGTCGCCGATACTGCCCAAGAAATGCACTCGCCGGTTATAATTGCCGTTACTCCGTCAACGAGCGAATATGCTCGCCCAGAGTATATAGTGGGTATGGCTGCGGTTGCAGCGGCTCACTCAGATATACCGATAGCTATTCATTTAGACCATTTTGAAGATATTCCTAGAATAAAGGAAGCCATTGATATCGGGTTCAGGTCTTGCATGATAGATGCATCCAAAGAACCGTTTGAAGAAAATGTTGCTAGAGTAAGAAATGTTGTCGACTATGCCCATCGTTATGAGGCGACAGTAGAAGCGGAACTTGGCAGGCTGGTAGGAGTAGAAGACGATGTTATCGTGGATGAGAAGGATAGTCTATATACCGATCCGGAAGAGGCAAGAAAATTCGTGGAAGCAACCGGGATTGATTCGTTGGCGGTAGCCATAGGGACGGCCCATGGATTATACAAGGGAGAACCTAAATTGGATTTTGAAAAATTAAAGGAAATTCGGGCTAAAGTAGAAATTCCGCTTGTGTTGCATGGCGCTTCCGATGTGCCGGATGAATTGGTCAAAAAAGCAATCTCACTGGGAATTTGTAAGGTGAATATTGCCACCGACCTGAAAATACCATTTGCCAATGCGGTAAAAAAATATTTTATCGAGAATCCGGAAGCCAATGATCCCCGGAAATATATGACTCCGGGTAAGAAAGCAATGAAAGAGATTGTTGTGCATAAAATCAACGTGTGCAAAAGTGCGAATAGGTATTGAAGGTCAGGTGATAAAGTCTGAAATCCTGAGTAAAGGCACTCAAAAAGGAAAATGAGCATGGCAAATAAAACCGTCCCCAAGACGGCTGAATGGTAAATAATGTATTCAGATAAAATACTGCATTGTTACGTTGCAATCTCTAGAATTCGGTAACCCTGAGTTTGTGCCAGTCGAATCGCTTGTTCTATTGTAATCTCATGATGAACTGGACGAACCTCGAATTTTTTGTATAAATCAGGGTTATAGGGCTCTTTGGTTTTTAAGATGTGATAGATGGCCGTTAATAGCATTCGCGCAATTGCAATGATGGCTCGTTTGTGGCCTCTGCGCTTCTTTAGTTGCAGGTAGCGGTTTCGGATTTCTGGATGCTTTTCGCTTTTGGCTATGGCGGTAGCACATTGTACCAAGAGAGGCTTGATGTAGCAGCCAGCTCTCGAAATTCTTACTGACTTTTTCTTGCCAGCACTCTCGTTGTTAGTGGGAGTAAGTCCTGCCCAAGAGCACAAATGCTTGGATGTCGGGAACACGTCCATATCCACACCGATTTCCGAAACCACGGCAATGGAGGAAAAGATATTTTTGAAGGACGGGACAGTCAAGATCAATTTGATTTCTTCGGAGTAGGAGCCAGCAAGGGAAAGAATCAAGGCTTCCAGATCGGCTTTGCGGGCTTCAAGATTCTCATAGTGCTCTTTAATGATCTTAATTTTTCCGGCTTGTTCAGGAGAGATTGCTCCCTCAATTGCCAATTGCAGTTCGGGAAGTTTCTTCTTCATGGAGCCGTGAATGAGTGGTTCAAGGTCAAAAGACGTATCAAGGGGATTGATCAAGAGCTTGTTAATGATATTCATGGAACTTTTGCCAAACGTATCTGAGACGACATTTCCAAGCTGAATGTTGGAAACCGTCAAGCTGTTTTGAAGGCGATTCTTCTCACTGGAGGAAAAGTTAGTCAGCTTAAAACGGTAGCGCATTAAGTCGCGTAACTGCCGGATGGAAAAAGGAGGCATAAAACTTCCTGCAACAAGGTCATGCTTGAATAGATCGGCAATCCATTGGGCGTCCTTCTTGTCGGTCTTTTTGCCACGGATAGCCTTAACGTATTTGGGGTGATCCAGTGTAATATTGCAGGAATGCTCCAGAATGTTAAAGACCGGAATCCAGTATTTACCGGTAGATTCCATACAGACATCCGTACAGTCATATTCACAAAGCCATTGTGACAGCTCCTGGAGACCTTTGGTAAAGGTAGAAAAGCGATGGCGTTTGTAAGTGGTGACGCCCTTGCTGTTGGTGTAAGCAATACAGGCCACGACAAAGGTTTTATGAACGTCAATGCCACAACAGACAGGGTAGACAATTTTTAAAGCCATAGGGAAGCTCCTTTCCAAGATATGTAGAGATAGTCAGCAGGGACTGATTGCCCAGCAATAAACGAGTTTGTTTATACAAAGATAAGTCTGCGTGCTTGAAGCGACACTTATTTGTGCTTGGAAAGGCAATCTACACATATAAACATGCGGTCACCTCATAATTGGGGCGGCCCACTCACCTCCGCGTGATTTGTAGTATGCTGGTATCCCTGTATAGTAATCATACAAAAAAATCGCCACAGGCCAACGGATTTCATTCCGTTTTGTGCCTTGAGCGAAACGAAAGGAATGGATATAAACATGATTTATACATTGACGACAAACCCGGCGATTGACATGAATGTAACCGGAACTGGTATCCAACCCAACCAGGTCAATCGTACTCGGAATACAAAATATTCGCCTAATGGGAAAGGGATAAATGTCGCGCTAGTATTAAAGCATTTCGGTGTAGAAGCGACGGTTCTGGGGTTCTTCGGGGGGTTTACCGGTAACTATATTATTGATGAATTAAAACAGAGACATATAACTGCTAAACCGGTTTGGGTGAAGGATACAACAAGAATCAATATATTTGTCAATGACGGGGTGGACGAATACAAGTTTGTAAATAGCGGTTCGTTTGTTCCTGCAGAGAAACAACAAGAATTGTTGTCTCAATTACGGAAGCTTGAAGACTGCTCGCATCTAGTTATAAGCGGCAGTCTGCCCCAAGGAATTTCAGAGGAATATTACGAAGATATATTAGAATTATGTCAAAATAAGAATATAAAAGTTGTTCTTGACATCAGTTCGCCTAAACTAAAGGATTTATTAAAATTTAAGCCTTTATTGATTAAACCGAATGATGAGGAGATAAAGGAAATTTTTGGATTTGATACGCAATCGGATGATGAAGTATTTTACACTATGCAATATTTACAGCAGCAAGGTGCGCAAAATGTGTTGCTGACGTTAGGGGCACGGGGCTCATATTTTAGCAACGGGCAGCAACTGTATTGGTGCGGCGTGCACAAAGTTAAGTTATTGAGTTCGGCTTGTGCCGGAGATGCGGCTTTGGGGGCTTTTCTTAGTGAGTGGCTATTGCATGGAAAGATAGAAACAGCCTTGAAAAAGTCGGCGGCTACCGGGGCCAATGTGGCAGAAAGTGAAGCGTTAGGGGATTTTTCCTCTGTCAATGCATATATGAAAAATATTGAAGTGAGAAAAATAAGAGACTTTATGTAGGATAGTTACACTTAGGTAACCTTGCCGTTAAGGAGGGAAATATTTCATGGAATCAGCACTTAGGATAGTCAGTGTAAGATGTGAGTACAGGGTTAATCCGTTAGGTATTGATGTTCTCAGACCAAGCTTTAGTTGGAAGCTAGAAGCGGAGGCACGGAATGTATTTCAGTCCGCTTATCGGGTTGTAGTTGCTACCTGCGAAAATTTTAAAAATATTGTATGGGATTCGGGGAAAGTATTGTCCGATCAATCCGTTCATGTAGAATATGAGGGGCAAACGTTAAAGCCGCGGACACGGTATTATTACAAGGTACAGGTATGGGATAACAGGCAAAATGAGTGCTGGAGCGAGGTTGTATTCTGGGAAACAGGATTGTTAGGCGAAACTTGGACTGCGGAGTGGATAACTCCAGGGTTAGAAACTACTGCCTGTCCTTTGATGAGAACTACATTTTCAATTTCTAAATCGGTTAGATCCGCCAGAATATATGTGACTGCACTGGGGCTTTATGAGCTTGAACTGAATGGGGTTAAGGTCGGCGATGCGCTGTTTACTCCCGGCTGGACAGCTTATAATAAGCGTTTGCAGTATCAAACCTATGATATTACGGACTTTTTAAGTTCTGGAATCAATGTAGTGGGGGCAATTTTAGGAAATGGCTGGTATAAAGGGCGGGGCTGGGAAGGTAAAACCAATTTATATGGTGACAAATTGGCGTTGCTTTGCCAAATACATGTGGCTTACGAGGATGGAAGCGAAGACGTTTTTGGAACCAATGAAAATTGGCGGGTAGCGGAAGGACCCATTCTTATGTCGGAAATATATCATGGTGAAACATATGATGCCAGATTAGCGAGGAAGGGCTGGAGCAGAGCCGATTATACCGATGCTGATTGGGCGAACGCTTTGATATTAAAGTATCCGAAGGACAGTATTATTGCTCAAGAGGGAGTTCCAGTAAAGGCTATAGAAACGATAAAACCAGTCCAAATTATTCATACTCCTAAAGGGGAAACCGTACTTGATTTTGGACAGAACATGGTTGGATGGGTTCGTTTTTCGGTTGAAGCCGCCGCAGGCTGGAAGGTTATCCTAAAACATGCAGAAATATTGGACAAAGATGGTAATTTCTATGTTGATAATTTGAAAACAGCCCAGCAAACTATTATCTATACGACGAAAGGGGAAGGGCGGGAAGTCTACGAGCCGCGTTTTACCTTCCAAGGGTTTAGGTATGTACAGCTTGTAGAATATCCCGGCACAATTCAGTTAGACAATTTTGAGGGGATCGTTATTCATTCCGATATGGAGAAAACAGGAACATTTGCTTGTTCAAATGAGTTAGTAAATCAGTTGCAAAAGAATATTGTATGGGGTCAAAAAGGTAATTTTCTAGATATACCGACCGATTGCCCGCAAAGAGACGAACGACTGGGGTGGACTGGGGATGCGCAGGTTTTTGCGAGAACAGCTTGCTTTAATATGGATACTGCGCTGTTCTTCAAAAAGTGGTTAGGAGACGTAAAAGCCGAACAAATGGAAAACGGCGGAGTTCCGCTTGTCATTCCCAATGTTTTTAGCGCACCTGTTAATACCTTTATATCTGCCGGGTGGAGTGATGTAGCGGTAATTCTTCCGTGGACAATATATTTGTGTTTTGGTGATGTCAAAATATTAAGCGAACACTATATCAGTATGAAAGCTTATGTTGAATATATACGCGGGGTTGCGGAAGATGAAGTTTTGTGGAACAGTGGTCCTCATTTTGGTGATTGGCTGGCTCTTGACGCTGGCGATGGCAGCTATAAAGGCGCTACACCCAAGGAACTTGTTGCAACCGCCTATTATGCCTATGTAACGGATATATTGGCCAAATCTGCTGCTTTATTAAAACAAGAACAGGATGAAGAATTCTATCGGAACCTTCACCGTAAAATTGTTGAGGCGTATCAGCAAGAATTTTATACGCCGAAGGGACGTTTGGCGGCGCAGACTCAAACCGCGCATGTACTATCTCTCATGTTTGATTTAGTAGAAGAACAAAATCGTCAAAGAACCATCGACACTTTGGTAAGATACTTAGAGGAAAACCAATGGCACCTCAAAACCGGTTTCTTAGGAACACCGTATCTTTGTCATGTGTTGAGCCGCAATGGGCGGGCGGATGTAGCCTATAAGCTGCTTTTAGCGACCGATTATCCCTCCTGGTTATATCAAGTAACCAAAGGGGCAACTACCATATGGGAACATTGGGATGGTGTAAAAGAAGACGGCTCATTCTGGAGTGCGGATATGAATTCTTTTAACCATTATGCCTATGGGGCGGTTGGTGATTGGCTGTACCGGGAAGTGGCCGGAATAGAGCTTGATGAAAGTAAGCCTGGGTATAAACGTATTGTAATAAAACCGGCTTTGTGTACAGCGCTTACTTGGGCGGAGGCTGAACTTGAATCCATGTATGGGTTGATTAAAAGCAGGTGGAAAAGAGAGGAAGCAGGGGATGTTAATCTGGCTGTTACCATTCCGCCTAATACAACGGCTAAGATTACGCTTCCTTATGCGAAACGAGGAAGTGTAACGGAAAGCGGCCAAACGCTAGAAAGCTTGCCGTTGGTGGTTGAGCAAGATGCCAGCGGCATTACTGTAGAGCTGGCATCTGGAAGCTATAACTTTAGCTATGCAGCGGAGGTTGACTGGATACCGGACATTCCTGCGACGATTGATAAAATGCCATGGGAATAATATCTGGTAACTTCTTTGGTGGGAATTAGGCTAAGATTACTGCCAATAAATAAAAGACGCATAAGTAAACTTATAAATAGATAAGTTTGCTTATGCGCCTTTTACTTATTGGGATATACAGAAAAGAGCGCGTTGGTCCTGTACGAAATTACCCTTTTTAAAACGAAATCCACTATATAAATAGACATAACTTAAATATACTTTAAGAAGAATTAATTATAAATGTAGGGCAATCTTTGGACAGAAGGAGATAGTAACGTGTCAATTGCTGGACTTGATGTGGGAACGACCGGCTGTAAATGTACATTATATAGTGAAAATGGCGAGTTCTTAAGCGAGTCATATTTGGAATACTGTCAATCCCAGGGCAGCGAAAACACTGAGATTGATGGTTTAGCAGTTTGGGAAAGCGTGAAACGCGTGTTAAGGGATATTGCGACAGAGGCAGCAGATTTAAAAGCCATTGGAGTTACCTCGTTTGGGGAATCGGTTGTCTTACTGGATGCCGGGGATAAACCGCTGATGAACTCTATGCTATATACCGATACTCGTGGAGAAGAACAATGCGAGAGATTGGTTCAGCGTTTTGGCGAAAAAAAGCTGGAAACTATAACCGGGTTAAAGCCGCATTGTATGTATAGTATTTCTAAACTGATGTGGATTCGGGAAAATAAACCGGAAATATATGATGCGGCAAAACGCATTTTACTGTTTGAGGATTACATTGTTTATATGTTAAGCGGAATGGCGCAGATTGATTATTCGTTAGCAACGCGCACTATGGCTTTCGATATTTCACGCTTACAATGGTCGGACGAAATATTAACGTTTGCCAATATTGGCAAGGAAAAACTGGCCGACGTTGTTCCTACAGGAAGCCGGGCAGGGTATCTGAAAGAGGATTTAGCTCATTTGCTAGGGCTGCCTGCGAATGTGGTGATTGTTTCAGGGTGTCACGACCAAATGGCTGCCACTATTGGTGCCGGTGTATTACAGCCTGGAATGTCGGTTGACGGAACGGGAACGGTAGAATGCATTACACCGGTTTTTCACGAGATTCCTTCTGCCAATATTTTTTTCGAAAGCGGTTATTCCGTTACTCCCCATGTAACTCCCGGCTGCTATATCACGTATGCCTTTTCTTTTACCGGGGGAGCGCTGTTGAAATGGTATCGCGACAAATTAAACGGAAAGAAAGAGGAAATTGAACAACGGGAGGGCCGAAGCATTTATGATGTTTTGAATGACAAGGTCAAGGACAAGCCGTCAGGGTTGTTGGTTCTTCCTCATTTTTCCGGGGCGGCGACTCCTTATATGGACAGTCATTCTACGGGCGCTATCGTAGGGTTAACTCTTGCAACCGATGCTATTGATATTTACAGGGCATTAATGGAAGGAGTTACTTTCGAGATGCTTTTGAATATGGAGCATTTGAGGGCAGCCGGGATTGAGATTCGTGAGATAAGAGCTACCGGCGGTGGGGCAAATTCCGGGCTTTGGCTGCAAATGAAGGCAGATATTCTTAACATTCCCGTAGTTTCCTTAGGGGTGGCTCAAGCGGGGACGATGGGTTGTGTTATGCTTGCCGGAATAGCGTGCGGTATGTATCAAAACTTAGAAGAAGCCGTAGGAATATTTGTTAAAGATGGCATTACTTATTATCCGCGAAAAGAAAAGAATAAAGAGTATTTAAAAATCTATTCAAAATACAAAAAACTATATAGCGCTATAAAAGAAGTAGTAGTGTAGGAGGAGAAGTCTGAAATCCTGAGTAAAGGCACTCAAAAAGGAAAATGAGCATGGCAAATAAAACCGTCCCCAAGACGGCTGAA
>Ga0316613_10000857_pt1 | contig 22227 bp, 20 predicted proteins | sample OWC_soil_day10_C_2_FD_207647 | JGI IMG/M metagenome (GOLD analysis project Ga0316613, IMG submission 207647) | Wetland soil microbial communities from Old Woman Creek delta, Ohio, United States - OWC_soil_day10_CT_b | ecosystem: Environmental > Terrestrial > Soil > Wetlands | place: USA: Ohio...
CGCTTGGCAAAACAGGGTGAAAGCGCCTAAATCACGCTCCGTGACACCGGAGTGACCGTTCATGCCGACCAGCGCCGCTTCCCTCGCCCCGACCGAGCTGCCGCCCGATCTCGAGGGCAAAAAGGCGCTCGCCGCCAACTGGTTTGCCGAATTGCGCGACCGCATCTGCGCCGTCTTCGAAGAGATCGAGGACGAGGGCGCGGCGGCGGCGGGCATGGAGGCGGGGCGCTTTGCGCGCACCCCCTGGCAGCGCACCGACCACAGTGGCGCGTCGGGCGGTGGCGGCGTCATGAGCCTGATGCGCGGCGCCGTCTTCGAGAAGGTCGGCGTCCACGTTTCCACCGTTCACGGCGAGTTTGCTCCGGAATTCCGCGCCCAGATGCCCGGCGCCGAGGAGGACCCGCGCTTTTGGGCCGGCGGTATTTCGCTGATCGCCCACATGCAGAACCCGCACGTGCCGGCCGTCCACATGAACACGCGCATGGTGGTGACGAGCCGCCAGTGGTTCGGCGGCGGCGCCGACCTGACGCCGATGCTCGACGCCCGGCGGACGCAGGACGATCCCGACACCATCGCCTTCCACGCGGCCATGAAGGCGGCCTGCGCCGCCCATCCGCACATCGATTACGCCGACTACAAGGCTTGGTGCGACGACTATTTCTTTTTGAAGCACCGCGGCGAGTCGCGCGGCGTCGGCGGCATTTTCTACGACTATCTGCATTCGGACGCCGGCTGGGCGGCTGATTTCGCCTATACCCGCGACCTCGGGCTGGCCTTCCTCGACATCTATCCGCGCCTCGTCCGGGCCAACATGCGGACGCCGTGGACGGCGGCGGACCGCGAGGAGCAACTGGTGCGGCGCGGCCGCTACGTCGAGTTCAACCTGCTCTATGATCGCGGCACGGTGTTCGGCCTCAAGACCGGCGGCAACGTCGACAGCATCCTGTCGTCGATGCCGCCCTTGGCCAAGTGGCCGTGAAGGCGGATCGCCGCGGACCGAAAAGGGCGGAAGGCACATATAGGATTCCCCGGAGGGAAAAAGCCTCCTTGCGTTCCGTTGCCGATGACTGTCCGGTTCCTTCCCTGATGGCTTGCTGGTTGATCATTTCGCCCCAAAAGACGTTATGTAACGATTCATAAAATCGGTTCATACTTGTTTATGCGTGTTGTCGTTCTCGTTTGTGCACGTTATAAGGTGGCATGCCTGATGAATTGCCCCTTGCCCGCCGTGACCTGATCGCCGCCCGTCTCGCCGACGGACAGTCGGTGGCGTCTGTCCAACTGGCCGCCGAGTTCGGCGTGTCCGAAGATGCCGTCCGCCGCGATCTTCGGGCGCTGGCCGCCGAAGGACGCTGCCGCCGGGTCTACGGCGGCGCCTTGCCGCTGGCGCAACGACCGATATCGGCGCGGCTCGGCGAGGGCGTCGGCGCCAAGCGGGCGCTGGCGGCCTGCGCGGCAACCCTCGTCGGGCGGGGCGATCTGATCTTCCTCGACGCCGGCAGCACGCACGTGGCGCTGGTCGATGCGCTGCCGGAGGATTTCGGCCTGACGCTGGCCACCAACTCGGTGGATGTCGCCGCCGCCGTGCTCGCCCGGCAGGACATCGACCTCCTGATGATCGGCGGGGCGGTGGATGCTGCCATCGGCGGAGCGGTTGACGCCGTCGCCGTCGAGGCGGCGACGCGCCTTGCCATCGATCTTGCCTTTGTCGGCGTCTGCGGCGTGTCGGCCGAGGGCGGCGTCGGCGCCCTCAATCATGCCGACGCCATCTTCAAGCGCGCCGTGATGGCGGCGAGCCGGCGGAGCGCCACGCTGGTCACCAGCGACAAGTTCGCCGCCCGTTTCCACTACCGCATTGCGCCGGCCGCCGCCTTTTCCCACGTCGTCGTCGAACAGGATGCGCCCGTGGCGCGTCTCGCCGATCTCAGGACAGCCGGCGCCGAGGTGCTGGTGGCTGGCGACCCAACATGAGTTTCTGTTTGTTTTCACGCATCCGTCCGAAAAGTCCGCACTTTCTCGGACCAAGCGGATGCTCCTGGAGTTTTGGACCATGATATCCGCAGATCGGCCGGCCACCCGGCTTGCCACGCGCCTCGCCTTCCTGGTGGCCGGCTTCGGTGTCGCCTGCTGGGCGCCGCTGATCCCCTATGCCAAGGCGCGGCTCGCCGTCGATGACGGCGTGCTCGGGCTGCTGCTGCTCTGCCTCGGCATCGGCTCGGTGGTCGCCATGCCGATGACCGGCATGCTGAGCGCCCGCTATGGCAGCAAGCCGATCGTCATCGGCGGGGCGATCGGCATGGCCATCGTCCTGCCGCTGCTCGCCGTGGCATCGACGCCGCTGATGCTCGGCGCCACGCTGTTCCTGTTCGGCGGCTCGCTCGGCTCACTCGACGTTGCCATGAACATCCACGCCGTCGAGGTGGAGAAGGCGGCGAAACGGCCGTTGATGTCCGGCTTCCACGGCCTGTTCAGCGTCGGCGGCTTCATCGGCTCGATGTTCGCCACCTTCCTGTTGTCGGTGCAGATCGGGCCACTGCCGACCATGCTGGTGGCCGCCGCGCTGATGCTGGCTGCCACGCTGGTGATTGCGCCACGCCTGCTCACGACTGTGAAGGCCGACGGTGGCCCGTTGTTCGCCGTGCCGCGTGGCTTCGTGCTGCTGCTTGCCGTGTTGACGGCTATCGTCTTTCTCGTGGAAGGCGCCGTGCTCGATTGGGGCGCGCTCTTCCTCACCGGCCAAGGGCTTGCCGGGGCGGAGCAGGGCGGCATGGCCTATATGGTATTCTCCATTGCCATGACGGTGATGCGCCTCACTGGCGATGCCGTGGTCGGCCGGATCGGTGACCGGGCGACCCTGTTCTGGGGCGGCCTCATTGGTATCGTCGGTTTCGTCCTGGTGCTGACGGCTCCGATCGTTGCTGTCGCCATGGCCGGCTTTCTGCTGGTCGGTATCGGACTTGCCAACACGGTGCCGGTGCTGTTCCGGCGGGCCGGCAATCAGTCCATCATGCCGGCCGGCCTTGCCGTCGCCGCCGTGACCACGATGGGCTATGCCGGCATGCTGGTGGGGCCGGCCGGCATCGGCTTCGTCGCCCAGCTGACCAGCCTTCCCGCCTCGCTGTGGATGCTGACGGCGCTGCTCCTGCTGGTGACGCTGACGGCCGGCCGGGTGGCCGGTCGGCCGCACTAGATCATCAAGCGTCCTGGCGGACTTAGGTGATCCAGTCTTGTGTTCTTTGCATCGGGCCGAAAACCGGATTCCACTTTTCGGTCCGATGCCCCGAGGAGGGATCAATGCGCCTTGCCCACGTCGCCCTGTGGACCACCGACCTCGACGCCGCCGCCGCCTTCTGGCGCGGTCATTTCGGCGCCGAGGTCGGTGAGCTCTACGAGAGCCGTAACCGGCCGGGCTTCCGGTCGCGCTTTGCAAGACTGCCCGATGGCGGTGGCATCGAATTGATGGCCGGGCCATGGGTGGAGGCGGCGCCACCGGCCGAACGGACCGGCTGGGATCACATCGCCATATCCTTGGGCAGCGAGGCGGCCGTCGACGCGCTGGCCGGCCGCTGCGCCGATCAGGGCTGCCTGCTGTCGGGGCCGCGCCGGACCGGCGATGGCTTCTATGAGGCGGTGATCGCCGCGCCCGACGGCATCCGCGTCGAGATCACGTCCTGATCGGTCAAACCGGCGCCCAGACGACGTCGTCGATGGAACGGGCGCCGCTGGCCAGCACCACCAGCCGCTCGAAGCCGAGGGCGATGCCCGATGCCGGGGGCATGTGGCCGAGGGCGGCGAGAAAGTCGTCGTCGATCGGGTAGCGCTCGCCGTAGATGCGCTGCTTGATCTCCATCTCCTCGATGAAGCGACGGCGTTGCTCGGCCGGATCGGTCAACTCGCCGAAGGCGTTGGCGAGCTCGACGCCGCAGGCGTAAAGCTCGAAGCGCTCGGCAAGACGCGGGTCGCGGGCGACGGGACGGGAGAGGGCGGCCTCGCAGGCGGGGTACTCGTAGAAGATGGTCGGCCTGTCCATGCCGAGGTTGGGCTCGATGCTCTCGACGAGAATGCGCGAGTAGATGTCGGTCCAGCTGTCGTCGGCAACAACGCGGTAGCCGCGCGCTTGTGCCGCTGCCGCGAGGGCGTCGCGATCCGGCGCGCCGGGATCGTCGGTCAGCGTGGCGAGCAAATCGATGCCGGCGTAGCGGGAGAACGCCTCGGCGACGGTCAGCCTTTCGGCGTCCGCGAAGGGATCGGCGGTGTGGCCGCGCCAGACGAAGCGGTCGCGCCCGAGCGTGGTTGCCGCAAGGCGCATCAGCGCGACGGCGTCGTCCATCAGTTGCTCGTAAGGTTCGTTCGCCCGGTACCATTCGAGCAGTGTGAATTCGGAGGAATGCAGCACGCCCTTTTCGCGGTTGCGGAAGACGCGGGCGAAATCGAAGATGCGCGTCTCACCGGCCGCGAGCAGCTTCTTGGCGGTGAATTCCGGCGAGGTATGGAGGTAGCGCGGCGCGCGGCTGCCGTCGGGGCCGACCTTCTCCGTGGCGAAGGCGTGCAGATGCGCCTCGTTGCCGGGCGATACCTGCAGGGCGGGACATTCGACCTCGGTGAAGCCGGCCGCCTCGAACCAGACGCGCAGGGCGCGCTTGATCTCACCGCGGGCGGTCAGGAACGAGCGGCGGGCAAGATGCCGTTCGACCGACCACCAGGGCGAATCTCCGGGCGTTTCGTACATTCCGCCTCTTCCTTTTCCGCTTCAAAAGTGTCAGGAGAGACGCGATCCGCGCCTGGAGCCGCCGCTCCGAGGCCGCGCCACCCGTTTTTCAGGATACCCGATACGTCATGGTCAAGGTCATCGCTAGCCAAATCCGCAAGGGCAACGTCGTCGAGCTGGATGATAAGCTCCACGTCGTCCTGTCGGCGGAGAATTTTCATCCGGGCAAGGGCACGCCCACCACGCAGATCGACATGCGCCGCATCAACGACGGCGTGAAGGTGTCGGTGCGCTACAAGACCACCGAGCAGGTCGAAAAGGCGATGATCGACGAGCAGCCCTACACCTTCCTCTATGAGGAAGAGCACGGCTTCGCCTTCATGCAGATGCAGACCTACGAGCAGATCTCGGTCGCCAAAGAGGTGGTCGGCGACCGGGCGCCGTTTCTGGCCGAGAACATGGAGTGCCAAATCGGCGTCTACAACGATCTGCCGATCTCGATCGAGCTGCCGGCGCGCATGACGCTGGAAGTGACCGAAACCGAGCCGGCCGTGAAGGGCCAGACGGCGGCCTCGTCCTACAAGCCGGCCATCCTGTCGAACGGCGTGCGCACCATGGTGCCGCCGTTCATCGCCGTCGGCACGCGCATCGTGGTGATGACCGAGGACGCCTCCTACGTCGAGCGCGCCAAGGACTGATTTTTCTGGCCTCAGTCGCCGGGGGCGGCTTCGGAAGATTTCCAAGAGGCTTTTCCACTCTTGAATGATGGACTGACGCCCGGAGGCTCTGCCTTCCGGGCGTTTTTCTATGGGGCCGATGGAACCGGAAGCACGCTCGGCGCGTATCAATGATAGGCCCCTCCGGCCGCGATTGAATAGGAAAGGCTTTCCCATGTCCGCTAAATCCATCCTCAGCCTCGGCGTCATCGTTCTCACGGTCGTCGCCCTTGGCGGCTGCGCCAATACGATCCGCGGTGTCGGTCACGACACGGCCAATGTCGTTGACGCAACTCAGTCCGCTGGCAACAACGTCGGCAACGCCGCAGCTCGCTGAGCGCATGCCGGTGCGCACCGGCATGGGATGAGATGGGTGGGGTGCCCCTCCCAGCCCCGATTGCCCCTTACAGGCTCCGTCATTCCGCGAGGATGGCGGGGCTTTTTTGTTTTTGACAAGGCGGCCCGATCCGCTCCGGCAGCATCGACCGGGCGCGCCGTCCCGAAGCGGGCGTCGACACGCCGCTGCCAGACCGGGTGCCCGGCATCTGCGCCATCAAGCCCGAATCCGCTGGATGCTCGACGGTCCGGCGCCTCGCCGCGTCGCGCCGACCGCTGGTGAACGACTTGTTAAGCCTAACGCCGCATAAATGTTGAGAGCTGCCATCAGGCAGTGCATGCCGCTCGGCTTTCGTTGACGCCCCACATGATCCCATGCTATCCCAAAGCATCCCGGCAAGCAGGTGATCCGAACCAGACGTCTCTTCAATTTCGAGAGTCCGGCGGACAGTCGAAACCGGGCTCGACCGTGACAGAGCCTTGCAGAATGCAACGATCGTCCCGGCCGCAGGTCGTGTCCGCGTTACGCGAGCCGCCAGGTCGGAATGCTCCGCAAGGAGCAGTGTCACGGCCACTGAAACTGGATGTCAGGCACCGCTCGCGGCGGGCTGCGGGGATGGATGAACGGCTTCGTATCGCGCGTCACCAACAGGATCGACCGGAAGGGGCGGGTGTCCGTTCCGGCGCCGTTCCGTCAGGTGCTGTCGCGCGATGGCTTCGAGGGGCTCTACTGCTATCCGTCGATCGACATGGAGGCGGTGGACTGCGGCGGCAATCTGCTGCTGGCCGAAATCGACCGCAATCTTGCCCGCTACGCGCCGTTTTCCGAGGATCACGACCTGTTGTCGACCGCCTTCTACGGCTCCTCGGATCGGTTGACGATCGACAGCGAGGGCCGTATCGGCCTGACGCCGGCGCTGCTCGAGATCACCGGCATCACCTCCGAGGTTACCTTCGTCGGCCAGGGCTACAAGTTCCAGATCTGGGAGCCCCAGCGCTTTGCCGCCTACGAACTGACGGCGCGCGAACGGGCGCGGGCGCTGCGGCGCTCGCCGAAGCCGGCCCTGAAGCCGGAGGATGGCGCATGACCACGCTCCTCGAGACTGGTGCCGCGCCGCACATTCCCGTTCTCATCGCCGAAGTGCTCGCGGCCTTGTCGCCGCTCGAGGACGCGGTGGCGATCGACGGCACCTTTGGTGCCGGCGGCTACAGCCGGGCCATGCTCGCCGCAGGTGCCGGCCGCGTCATCGCCATCGACCGCGATCCGACGGCGATCGAAGCCGGCGCTGCCCTGGTTGCCGCCAGTGCCGGTCGTCTGGCACTGGTCCCCGGGACCTTTTCCGAGCTCGACCGGCTGGCCGCTGAGGCCGGCGCGGCGTCGGTCGACGCCGTCGTGCTCGACATCGGCGTCTCCTCGATGCAACTCGACCGGGCCGAACGCGGCTTCTCCTTCCGCGCCGACGGCCCGCTCGACATGCGCATGAGCCTTTCGGGGCCGACGGCGGCCGACGTCGTCAACACGTTCGAACCCAAGGAACTCGCCCGCCTGTTCTGGATCTACGGCGAGGAAAAGCAGTCGATGCGCATCGCCAAGGCGATCGTGGCGCGGCGCGACAGCCAACCGTTCAGCCGGACGTCGGAGCTGGTCTCGGCCATCGAAAGCGTGCTGGGCGGCAAGCGGTTCGGCGAGATGCATCCGGCGACGCGCGCCTTCCAGGCGCTGCGCATCCACGTCAACGGCGAGCTCGACGAGTTGGCCGATGCCCTGGCCGCCGCAGAACGCGTTCTGAAGCCGGGCGGCCGGCTCGTCGTCGTCACCTTCCACTCGCTCGAGGATCGCATCGTCAAGCGCTTCCTCGCCGACCGCTCGCGCGAGCGGGCCGGCGGATCGCGCCACCTGCCGGAGGCGACGGTGCCGCCCGCCACCTTCCGCCTGGAAGGCCGGCAGCCGATCGAGGCCGGCGAAGCAGAGCTGTCCGTCAATCCGCGCGCCCGTTCGGCCAAGCTCCGGTTCGGCATCCGCACCGAGGCGCCGGCCCGGCCGCTTGACCGCGCGGCGCTCGGTGTTCCGAGTCTTTGGAGGGAGAGGCCATGACCCGTTATATCAGTGCCCTCCTGGTGTTCCTGATGGTGCTGTCGGCCGCCGCCGTCTACGACATGAAGTATGAGGCGGAGATCGCCGCCGAGAACATCAGCAAGACGCAGGCGGAAATCGCCCAGGCGCGCGAAAACATTTCGCTGCTCAAGGCGGAATGGGCGCTGCTGACGCGCCCGGCTCGCATGCGCGACCTGCTCGGTCGGCATCAGGACATCCTGAACCTGACGCCCTTGTCCTCCAACCATATCGGCACGCTCGCCGACATCCCCGAAAAGCCGGTGATCCCGCCGATCGACGCGCCGACCGAACAATCGGCCGACGGCTCGGCGGTGCTGCCCGACATTCAAGACGACGCGAGACGGGTACAATGATGTTCCGGGTTGGCCGACCTTTCCGAAAATCCGCTGAGCCGGTGGCAACCGCCGCCGGCCAGGATTTTCATGAGTCTGAGCGGCGCGGCGCGGGCGACACCATGCGCGCCCGGCTCTTCCTCGCTTCGGCCTGCTTCGTCCTGGTCTATGGCGCCATCATCGGCCGCCTGGTGCAGATGGGCATCAGCCTGCCGCAGGAATCGGTGACACTCGGCAACGCCCAGGCGGCGGTGTCGGCGGCCCGTCCCGACATTCTCGACCGCAACGGCGAGATCCTCGCCACCGACATCAAGTTCGCTTCGCTCTATGCCGAGCCGCGCCGCATCGTCGATCCGGATGAGGCGACCGAGCAGTTGGCCATGGTCTTTCCCGACCTCGGCACCGACGTGGTGCGTCAGCGCCTCGCCTCCAAGCAGGGCTTCCTCTGGCTGAAGCGCGAGATCACCCCGGCCCAGCAGGAGGCGGTGCACGCCCTCGGCATTCCCGGCATCGGCTTTCTCTCCGAGAACAAGCGCTTCTATCCGTCCGGCCGGACGGTCGCCTACATCACCGGCCACGTCAACATCGACAACCAGGGCATCGCCGGCATCGAGAAATACATCGATGACCAGTGGCTCGGCGATCTGCAGAAGGCCGGCATGGCGTCGAGCAATCTCGAGCCGATCCGCCTGTCCGTCGACCTCCGCGTGCAGCAGGTGCTGCATGACGAGATCACGGCGGCGATGCAGCGCTACACGGCCAAGGCGTCGGCGGCGGTGGTGCTCAACGTCAAGACCGGCGAGGTCATCGGCATGACCTCGGCGCCCGATTATGACCCGATGAACCCGGTCGAGGCGCTCGACCCCAACAACATGAACCGCGCCTCGGCGGCGGTCTACGAGATGGGGTCGACCTTCAAGATATTCGCCACCTCGATGGCGCTCGATTCGGGCAAGGTGAAGCTGACCGATACCTTCGACGCCACGCGCGGCCTTACCATCGGCGGCTTCACCATCAACGACTTCCACGGCAAGCACCGCGTGCTGACCGTGCCGGAGATCTTCATCTATTCGTCCAACGTCGGCACCGGCCGCGAGGCGCTGACCGTCGGCTCCGCCGGCCAGCAGGAATTCCTGAAGCGGATTGGGCTGATGGACAAGGTGCCGACCGAACTGCCGGAGATCGCCCGGCCGATCCTGCCCAAGCGCTGGTCGGATCTCGTCACCGTCACCGTGTCCTTCGGCCACGGCATCTCGGTGTCGCCGCTCGCCACCGCCATGGCGGCGAGTTCGGTGATGAACGGCGGCATCCTGATCCCGCCGACCTTCTTCCCGCGCACCGAAGAGGAGGCGCGCCTGATCGGCAAGCGCGTGATGAAACAGTCGACCTCCGAGCAGATGCGCTATCTGATGCGCCTCAACGTGCTGGCGCCCGGCGGCTCGGGCAAGTCGGCCGACATCCCCGGCTACCGCATCGGCGGCAAGACCGGCACCGCCGAGAAGGTGGAAAACGGCCGCTACTCCAGCAACAAGCGCTTCAACGCCTTCATTGCCACCTTCCCGATCGATGATCCGCAATATCTCGTGCTGGTGGTTCTCGACGAGCCCAACGCGGAGCGGCCCGGCCTGCCGGCCACGGCCGGCATGAACGCCGGGCCGACGGCCGGCAACATCGTCGGCCGCATCGCGCCGATGCTGAACGTCGAGCCGCGTTTCGACGACGTCGACATACCGCTGATGGCCGCCTACTGAGCCAGAGCGTCCCTCGTGGGAGGCGAGGCGGGGATGGTGTGGAAAGAGTGAGTTGTCCTCATTTCGATCGCAAATCGAGGACAGTGTGCGGCGTCTTGCGATTAAAATGATGGACGGACAGATGAAGCTCGCCGAACTCGCGCCCGATATCCTCACGCTCGATCCGGCTCTGCGCCGGATATCGATTACCGGCGTCACCGCCGACAGCCGTGAGGTGGTGCCCGGTTCGCTGTTCGTGGCGCTGCCCGGCACGCGGGCCAAGGGCACCGATTTCATCCCCCAGGCCATCGAGAAGGGGGCGGCGGTCATCCTCGTCGATACCGACGACGAGTTGCCGGCCGGCCTCACCGTACCGGTACTGCGCGACAACGATCCGGCCCGGCGCTTCGCCCGCATGCTCGCCCGCTTCTACGGCCCGCAGCCAAAGACGGTGGTGGCGGTGACAGGCACCAACGGCAAGACATCCGTCGCCGCCTTCGTTCGCCAGATCTGGCTGGCCGCCGGCTACGAGGCGGCCTCGATCGGCACCGTCGGCGTGACGACCCGATCCGGCGACTCCTATGGCAACATGACGACGCCCGACCCGGCGACGCTGCACCGGACGCTGCATGACCTCGCCGCCGACGGCATCGACCACGTGGCGATGGAAGCCTCCTCGCATGGCCTGATCCAGCGCCGGCTCGATGGCGTCGATGTGGCGGCCGGCGCCTTCACCAACCTGTCGCGCGACCATCTCGACTATCACGGCACGATGGAAGCCTACATGGCCGCCAAGATGCGGCTGTTCGACACCATCCTCCATCCCGGTGCCGGTGCCGTCGTCAACCTCGACGATCCCTATGGCGAGGCCTTCGCCTCGGCGGCGCGCATCTCCGGCCTCGACCTGCAGACGGTTGGCGCTGCCGGCGCCCGCATTCGCCTGATCGACGTTGCCCGCGATGGCTGGGCGCAGGTCGCCACCGTCGACATCGGCGACGGGCCGCGGCCGGTTCGCATTCCGCTGGTCGGCGCCTTCCAGGTGTCGAACGCGCTGATCGCCGCCGCGCTGGCCGCCGCCGACGGTTCGCTGCCGCTCACCGACGCGCTCGACGCGCTCGCTGACATCAAGGGCGCCAAGGGACGGCTGGAACTGGTCGGCTACGCGCCGTCGGAAGCGCCGGTCTTCGTCGATTTCGCTCATACGCCGGCCGCTCTTGAAGTGGCATTGCAGACGCTGAGGCCGTTCACCGCCGGCCGGCTGGTTGTCGCCTTCGGCGCCGGTGGCGACCGCGACAAGGGCAAACGGCCGCAGATGGGCGAGGTTTGCGCCCGTCTCGCCGATGTCGCCATCGTCACCGACGACAATCCGCGCACCGAGGACGCGGCGACCATCCGCTCGGAAGTGCTGGCCGGTTGCCCCGGCGGCGTCGAGATCGGCGACCGGACGACGGCGGTGCATCATGGCATCGCCATGCTCGGACCCGACGACGTCTTTCTGATCGCCGGCAAGGGCCACGAGACCGGCCAGATCATCGGCCGTGAGGTGGTGCATTATTCCGACCATGAGGCGGTGCTGGCGACGCCCGGCGTCACCTCGGCCGACCGGTCGCTGTGGCCGTCCGACGATTTCGTCAAGGCGCTGCACGGCCATGCCGAAGGCGCGGTGCCGGCCGTCGACAGCATCTCCATCGACAGCCGCACCGTCGAGCGCGGCGGCGCCTTCTTCGCCATCGCCGGTGACCGCTTCGACGGCCACGATTTCGTGGAAGCCGCCCTCCAGAAGGGCGCGGCGGTGGCCGTGGTGTCGCAGGACCGGCGCGCCGCGCTGCCGGCCAGTGTGGGGCCGCTCGTCGTGGTGGACGACGTGCTGGCCGGCCTCGGCCGGCTCGGCGTCCGGGCGCGCGAGCGTACCGCTGCCAAGGTGATCGCCGTCACCGGCTCGGTCGGCAAGACGTCGACCAAGGAAGCGCTGCGCGAGGCGCTGGCGCCGTCAGGGGCGGTGCATGCCTCGACCGCCTCCTTCAACAACCATTGGGGCGTGCCGCTGACGCTCGCCCGCATGCCGGCCGGCAGCCGCTACGGCGTGTTCGAGATCGGCATGAACCACCCCGGCGAGATCACGCCTCTCACCAAGATGGTGCGGCCGCACATCGCCATCGTCACCACGGTGGCGCCGGTGCATCTGGAGCATTTCGCCTCCGTCGAAGCGATCGCCGAGGCGAAGGCCGAGATCTTCAACGGGCTGGAGCCGGGTGGCATCGCCATCCTCAACCGCGACGGCGAGTTTGCCGATTTGCTGGCCGACCGCGCCCGCGCCCACGGTGCCGGCGTGGTGTTCTTCGGCGAGCACCCCGACGCCGACGCCCGGCTCGACAAATGCGCGCTGCACGAGGACTGCACCACCGTCACCGCCGACATTCTCGGCGACATCGTCACCTACAAGCTCGGCGCGCCGGGGCGGCACATCACCCAGAATTCGCTCGCCGTGCTGGTCGCCGTGAAGCTGCTCGGTGGCGATCTGACGCGGGCGATGCTGGCGCTCGGGGCGCACCAACAGCCCAAGGGGCGGGGCAAGCGCCACGTGCTGACGGTGCTCGGCGGCACGGCGCGGCTGATCGACGAAAGCTACAACGCCAATCCCACCTCGATGCGGGCGGCGATCTCGCTGCTCGGCTCCGCCTCGGTGGAAGGGCAGGGCCGCCGCGTTGCCGTGCTCGGCGACATGCTGGAACTCGGCCCCAAGGCGGGGAAGCTGCATGCCGAACTGATCGAGCCGCTGACGGCGGCCAAGGTCGATACGGTGTTCTGCGCCGGTCCCTTGATGCACAACCTCTGGCAGGAGCTGCCGCGCGCCATGCGGGGTGCCTATGCCGAAACGTCGAAGGCGCTTGCCGACACGCTGACCGACGATGTCAGGGCCGGCGACGTGCTGATGGTCAAGGGATCGCTCGGCAGCGCCATGGGGCCGCTGGTGGACGCGCTGATCGCTCGCTTCGGCAGTGAAGCGCATGGCTGAGTTGTCGTGCTCGGCGCGGGTAGGCAACGCGGGGCAGAGAGACTAATACGAGGCCGCGTTGCCGGCTCACGAGGGCGAAGCCCCGACGGCGGCGGTGAATATGGAATACGAAACTCCGGTCTGGTCGGCCGGATTTCGTATAATGGAGAGCTTGGGAAAATGCTGGTCTTTCTGGCCGATTGGGCGGGGCAGGTATCGGTTCTGAACGTGTTTCGCTACATCACCTTTCGCACCGGCGGAGCGGTGATGACGGCGCTGCTGTTTGTCTTCCTGTTCGGACCGGCCATCATTGCGTCGCTGCGCATCCGCCAGGGCAAGGGCCAGCCGATCCGCGACGATGGCCCGAAGAGCCACCTCGCCAAGAAGGGCACGCCGACCATGGGCGGCCTGATGATCCTCTCCGGCATCCTGGTGGCGACGCTGCTGTGGGCCGATCTCAAGAGCCCCTATGTCTGGACGGTGATCCTGGTCACCGTCGCCTTCGGCACCATCGGCTTTTATGACGACTACCTCAAGGTGACCAAGCAATCGCACAAGGGCCTGTCGGGCCGCGCCCGGCTGGTGCTGGAGGCGGTGATCGCCATGCTGGCCTGCCTCGTCATCATGTCGGCCGGGCAGGCGGGCGCCGTGCCGTCGGAAGAGCATCTGGCCACGTCCCTGACCTTCCCCTTCGTCAAGGACCTGATGATCAACCTCTGGTACTTCTACGTGCCGTTCGGCGCCTTCGTCATCGTCTCGGCCGGCAACGCGGTCAACCTTACCGACGGTCTCGATGGCCTTGCCATCGTGCCGGTGATGATCGCCGCGGCGAGCTTCGCGCTGATCTCCTATCTGGCCGGCAACTACGTCTTTTCGGGCTACCTGCAGATCCATTTCGTGGTCGGCACCGGCGAACTCGCCGTCATCTGCGGCGCGGTGATCGGCGCCGGCATCGGCTTTTTGTGGTTCAACGCGCCGCCGGCCGCCATCTTCATGGGCGACACGGGGTCGCTCGCCCTCGGTGGCCTGATCGGCACGGTGGCGGTGGCGGTGAAGCACGAGATCGTGCTGGCCATCGTCGGCGGCCTGTTCGTGCTGGAAGCGGTGTCGGTGATCATCCAGGTCACCTCCTTCAAGCTGACCGGCAAGCGCGTCTTCAAGATGGCGCCCATCCATCATCATTTCGAACAGCTCGGCTGGACCGAATCGCAGGTGGTGATCCGCTTCTGGATCATCGCCGTCGTGCTGGCGCTGATCGGTCTGTCGTCCCTCAAGCTGCGCTGACGGAGTCCCGGCGATGATCCCAATCACCTCGATGAAAGGCAAGCGCGTCGCGGTGTTCGGCCTTGGCGGCTCCGGCCTGATCACGGCGGAAGCGCTGGTGGCCGGCGGGGCCGAGGTGATTGCCTGGGACGACAACGAAAGCGCCCGCGCCGCCGCCGAGGCGCGCGAGATCCAGGTCACCGACTGGCGGGGTACCGAGTTCGGCGCCTATACGGCGCTGGTGCTGGCGCCCGGCGTGCCGCTGACCCATCCCGAGCCGCACTGGTCGGTGAAGATCGCCCGCGAGGCCGGCGTCGAGGTGATCGGCGACATCTGCCTGTTCGCCCGCGAGCGGAAATTCCGCGCCCCGACGGCGCCCTTCGTCGCCATCACCGGCACCAACGGCAAGTCGACCACCACGGCGCTGATCCACCACATCCTGAAGGCGGCCGGCAAGGATGTGGAGATCGGCGGCAACTTCGGGCCGGCGGTGCTCGGCCTCAAGGATCTGGCGGCCGACCGCTTCTATGTCATCGAGTGCTCGTCTTTCCAGATCGATCTCTCTCCCGGCCTCGATGCCACCGTCGGCGTCCAGCTCAACCTCACCGAGGACCATATCGACCGCCACGGTTCGATCGAGGGCTATGCGGCGGTGAAGGAGAAGCTGGTCGACGGGGCGAAGGTGGCCGTCGTCGGCGTCGACGATGCGCTCAGCGCCGCCATGGCGTCGCGCCGTGAGTCCAAGGGCCTTGAGACGTTGCGCATCTCGACGCGCGGCTCGGTGGCCAAGGGCGTCTGGGCGGTGTCCGGCCGCATCATCGAACCGATGGGCCTGTCCCAGACGGTGGTCTACGACCTGCACGGCCACCCGATCCTCAAGGGCGTCCACAACGCCCAGAACGTGGCGGCGGCGGTGGCGGCGACGCGCCGGCTCGGCCTGGGGCTCGATCAGGTGCGCAAGGGCATCGAGACCTTCCCCGGTCTCGCCCACCGCATGCAGCCGATCGGCCGCTCCGGCCCGGTGATCCTGGTCAACGACAGCAAGGCGACCAACGCCGACGCGGCCGGCAAGGCGCTGGCGAGCTTCGACACCATCTACTGGATCGCTGGCGGCAAGCCGAAGAGCGGCGGCATCACCTCGCTCTCCGCCTTCTTCCCGAAGATCGCCAAGGCCTATCTGATCGGTGCTGCCGCCGAGGAGTTCGCCGCCACCATCGGCGACGCGGCGCCGTACGCGATCGTCGAGACGCTCGACCGCGCCGTGTCCGAGGCGCTGACCGACGCGCTCGCCGCCAGCGCCGAGACCGGCGGCGAGGCGGTGGTGCTGCTGTCGCCGGCCTGCGCCTCCTACGACCAGTTCAAGAACTTCGAGGTCCGCGGTGATCACTTCCGCGAGCTCGTGCTGACCGATCCCCGCGTCACGCCGTTCCAGGAGAAGACCTGATGGTCTCGCGCGCCGAACGAAACCCGGTGGCCGACTGGTGGTTCACCGTCGACAAGCTCTTGCTCATCGCCTTTCTGGCGCTGATCTTCGGCGGCATCGTGCTGTCGCTGGCGGCCAGCCCCGCCGTCGCCGAGCGCATCGGCATCGCCGACAGCTATTATTTCGTCAAGCGGCAGGCGATGTTCGCCATCCCGGCCGTCTTCACGCTGATTGCCGTCTCCTTCCTCAATCCCAAGCAGATCCGGCAGGTGGCGCTGCTCGGCTTCATCGTCTGCGTCGGCCTGCTGATCCTGACGCTGCTGATCGGCCCCGAGGTGAAGGGGTCGCGCCGCTGGCTCACCATCCTGGGCATGTCGGTGCAGCCGTCGGAATTCATGAAGCCGATGTTTGCCGTGCTGGTCGGCTTTCTGCTCGCCGAGGGCCAGAAGCGGCCCGACCTGCCCGGTCGCAGCTTCTCGATGCTGTTGCTCGGTATCGTGGCGGCGCTGTTCGTCGCCCAGCCCGACTTCGGCCAGACCATTCTGATCTGCCTGACCTGGGCCGGCCTGTTCTTCATCTCCGGCATGAGCTGGACGTGGATCGTGGTATTTGCCGGCGCCGGTGCCGGTGGCATCCTCTCGGCCTACACGCTGGTACCACACGTCCGGTCGCGCATCGAGCGCTTCATGAACCCCGAGGCCGGTGACACCTTCCAGGTGCAGACGGCGCAGGAAGCCTTCATCAACGGTGGCTGGTGGGGGCAAGGGCCGGGCGAGGGTACCTTCAAGCGCATCCTGCCCGACAGCCACACCGACTTCGTGTTCGCCGTGCTGGGCGAGGAGTTCGGCCTGGTGCTCTGCATGTGCCTGGCGCTGGTGTTCGCCTTCGTGGTGCTGCGCGGCATCAGCCATGCGCTGAAGGAGAACGACGGCTACGTCCGCCTGGCCGCGACCGGCCTGATCATGCAGTTCGGCCTGCAGTCCTGCATCAACATGGCGGTGAACCTGCATCTGATGCCGGCCAAGGGCATGACGCTGCCCTTCATCTCCTACGGTGGCTCGTCGCTGGTGGCGGTGGCGCTGTCCATGGGCATGCTGCTGGCGCTGACCCGCAAGCGGCCCGACCAGACCCGCTTCGTGGCGCCAATGGAATTCTCGCCGCTGCCGAGCCGAGGCTGACCAATATGACGCGTACGATCCTGATTGCCGCCGGTGGCACCGGCGGTCATCTCTTCCCAGCCGAATCCCTTGCCTACGCGCTCGCCCCGCGTGGTTTCGACGTGCATCTGGCCACCGACCATCGCGCCAACAATTATGGCTCGGAGTTCCCGGCCCGCGAGATCCACATCATCGCCTCGGCGACCTTCGGCGATCGCTCGCCACTCGGTCTCGTGAAGTCGGCGGCCAATCTCGCGCGCGGCGAAGTGCAATCCCTGTCGCTGGTCCGCCGGCTTGATCCGGCCGTCACCGTCGGCTTCGGCGGCTATCCGACGCTGCCGCCGCTGCTTGCCGCGTGGCTGACCGGTCGCCCGACCATCGTTCATGAATCCAACGCGGTGATGGGGCGGGCCAACCGCTTCCTCGCCACGCGGGTGACGGCGATCGCCACCACCTTCAAGAACACCGGCCTGATGGGGGCCGGCGCCGCCCGCGCCGTCGTCACCGGCAATCCGGTGCGGCCGAAGGTGCTCGCCGCCGTCGCGCCCTATCGCCAGCCATCGGTGGACGGCAAGATCGACCTGCTGGTGTTCGGCGGCAGCCAGGGCGCCCGGGTGTTCGGCGACATCGTGCCACCGGCGCTCGAGAAGCTGCCGGCCGACGTGGCGGCGCGGCTGCGCCTGGTGCAGCAGGTGCGGCCCGAGGATCTCGACCGGGTCGAGGCGATCTACGCCCGCCTCGGCATCGACCACGAGATCGCGCCCTTCTTCAGCGATCTGCCGGCCCGCATCGCCAACGCCCACCTCGTCGTCTGCCGGTCGGGCGCCTCGTCGGTGGCCGAGCTGACGGTGATCGGCCGGCCGTCGATCCTGGTGCCACTGCCGCACGCCCTCGACAACGACCAGAAGACCAATGCCATCGGCCTGGAGGCGGCGGGCGGCGCCATCATGGCCGAGCAGGCGTCGCTGACGCCGGACAAGCTGGCCGACCTCGTTGCCGGTCTCACGCGGACGCCTGAGCGTCTCTCGGCCATGGCCGCCGCTGCCAAGGGCGAAGGCCGCCCCGACGCGGTGGAGCGGCTGGCCGATCTCGTTGAATTCATCGCCTCCGGCGGCAAGCCCGCCGATTTTGCTTCCAAGGAAACACGTCCATGAAAATGCCCCGCGACATCGGGCCGGTTCATTTCGTCGGCATCGGCGGCATCGGCATGAGCGGCATCGCCGAGGTGCTCGCCGATCTCGGCTACCGCGTGCAAGGCTCCGACCAGGCCGAGGGCGGCAACGTCGAACGGCTCCGCGCCTCCGGCATCCCGGTGATGATCGGCCACAAGGCCGAAAACCTCGGCGCGGCCGAGGTGCTGGTGGTGTCGTCGGCGATCAAGCGCGACAATCCCGAGCTGGTGGCGGCGCGTGAACGGCACCTGCCGATCGTCCGCCGTGCCGAGATGCTGGCCGAGCTGATGCGCTTCAAGCAGGCGATCGCCATCGGCGGCACCCATGGCAAGACGACGACGACCTCGCTGGTGGCGGCACTGCTCGATGCCGGCGGCTTCGATCCGACCGTCATCAACGGCGGCATCATCAACGCCTATGGCACCAACGCCCGCATGGGCGCTGGCGACTGGATGGTGGTGGAGGCCGACGAGAGCGACGGCACCTTCGTGAAATTGCCGGCCGACATTGCCATCGTCACCAACATCGATCCCGAGCACCTCGACCATTACGGCACCTTCGATGCCGCCCGCGCCGCCTTCCGGCAGTTCGTCGAGAACGTGCCCTTCTACGGCTTCGCCGTGATGTGCCTCGACCATCCGGAGGTGCAGGCGCTGGTGTCGAAGATCGAGGACCGGCGCATCATCACCTACGGGCAGAACCCGCAGGCCGACGCCCGCTTCACCGACCTCCGCATCGAGGGCGGCCATTCGCGCTTCTCGGTGGAGATCCGCGACCGCGTCAGCGGCGAAGCGACGGTCATTCCGGCGCTGGAACTGCCGATGCCGGGCCGCCACAACGTCTCCAACGCCACGGCGGCGATCGCCGTTGCCCACCGGCTCGGCATTTCGGCCGAGGCCATCCGCAAGGGGCTCGGTGCCTTCGGCGGCGTCAAGCGCCGCTTCACCCGCACCGGCGACGTCAACGGCGTCACCATCTACGACGACTACGGCCACCATCCGGTGGAGATCATGGCCGTGCTCCGAGCGGCGCGCGAAGGCGCGGCCGGCAAGGTGGTGGCGGTGATGCAGCCGCACCGCTACAGCCGCCTGCATTCGCTGTTCCCGGACTTCTGCAAGGCGTTCAACGATGCCGACACGGTGCTGATCGCCGACGTCTATCCGGCCGGCGAACAGCCGATCGAGGGCGCCGACAAAGACCACCTCGTCTCCGGCATCAAGGCGGCCGGCCATCGCGACGCCCGCGCCCTTGAGGGACCGGCCAGCCTGGCCGGCGCCATCGCCTCGATCGTCCGGCCCGGCGACATGGTGGTTTGCCTCGGCGCCGGCAACATCACCCAGTGGGCCTATGCGCTGCCCGGCCAGCTCAAGGCGCTGGCGGAGGGGGCGTGATGGCTGTTCGCGCCCGCCTCGGCGACACCTCGCATATTCGCGGTCCGATCGAGGACAACCGGTCGCTGAAGGACCTCGTGTGGTTCAAGGTCGGCGGTCCGGCGGAAATCCTGTTCCAGCCGGCCGACGAGGCCGACCTCCAGGCCTTCCTGAAGCTGCTGCCTCAGGATGTGCCGGTCACCGTCATCGGCCTCGGTTCCAACCTGCTGATCCGCGACGGCGGCATCGACGGCGTGGTGATCCGCCTGTCGGTGCGTGGCTTCGGCGGCACCGAGGTGCTGTCGCCGACCCGCATCCGGGCCGGTGCGGCCATTCCCGACAAGTTTCTGGCCGCCAAGGCGCTGGAGCTCGGGCTCTCCGGCTTTGCCTTCTACCACGGCATCCCCGGCGGCCTCGGTGGCGCGCTGACCATGAATGCCGGCGCCCACGGCTCTGAAACCGCCGAGCGGGTGATCGAGGTGCGGGGCGTCAGCCGTCAGGGCGACGTCATCACGCTGCCGGTGGCTGAGATCGGCTACTCCTATCGTCATTCGGCGCCGCCGCCGGGCTTCATCTTCACCTCGGCGGTGCTGGAAGGCGTTCCGGCCGACAAGGAAACCATTTCCCAGGCGATGAAGGCGGTCACCGAGCACCGCGAGGCGGCGCAGCCGATCAAGGCGCGCACCGGTGGCTCCACCTTCAAGAACCCGCCGGGGCAGTCGGCCTGGAAGTTGATCGACGCGGCCGGCTGTCGTGGCCTCAAGGTCGGCGACGCCCAGGTGTCGGAATTGCACTGCAACTTCCTGATCAATACCGGCGATGCCAGCGCACACGACGTCGAATTGCTCGGCGAGACGGTGCGGGCGCGGGTCTTTGAGACCTGTGGCGTTCGCCTCGACTGGGAAATCAAGCGGCTCGGCGCCTTCGTGCCGGGCGCCGAGGTCGAGCCGTTTCTCGGCAGGTGATGAATCCGGGCAGTTGAATTTAGGCATTGGGGCGCCAGCAAGGGAACAGAGCTCATGGCCAAGCATGTGGCGGTACTGATGGGCGGTTGGTCGTCCGAGCGGCCGGTCAGCCTCAATTCGGGCAAGGCCTGCGCCGACGCGCTGGAGGCGCGCGGCTACCGCGTCACCCGCGTCGACGTCGACCGGACGATCGCCGCCGTGCTGGAGGAGCTGCGCCCCGACGTCTGCTTCAACGCGCTGCACGGCATCTACGGTGAGGACGGCACCGTCCAGGGCATCCTCGAGGTGATGGATATTCCCTATACGCATTCGGGTGTTCTGGCCTCGGCGCTGGCCATGAACAAGCCCAAGGCCAAGTACGTGATGAAGGCGGCGGGCATCCCGGTGGCCGAACACAAGCTGGTCGACAGGCTCGAAGTGGTTAACGCCCACGTGCTCGAACCCCCTTATGTGGTCAAGCCGCCGGCCGAGGGATCGAGCTTCGGCGTTATTATTGTTCCGGCCGACGCGGCCCATCCGCCACAGGAACTGGCCCGCCCGGACTGGCGGTTCGGCGACCTGGTCATGGTGGAAAAATACGTGCCGGGACGGGAACTTACCTGTGGTGTGATGGGGGATCGCGCGCTCGACATCATCGAGGTGCTGCCGCAGGGCGAGGCCTTCTACGACTATGATGCCAAATATCGGCCGGGCGGATCTAAACATGTACTGCCGGCCAATCTTTCACCGTTTATTTACCAAAATATTCAAACATTGGCGCTCGAAGCACACCGCGCGCTCGGCTGCCGTGGCGTCAGTCGCGCCGACTTCCGCTTCGATGACAAGGGCGACGGCACCGGGCAGATCGTCTGCCTTGAAGTGAATACGCAACCGGGAATGACGGCGACCTCTCTCGTGCCAGAAATGGCCGCCCATGCGGGCATCGGTTTCGGCGAGTTGGTCAGTTGGATGGTGGAGGACGCAAGTTGCAGGCGATGACGACAGGCATGACGAAGCCGGCGGGGCGCAAGAGGTTCTTCCTCTTTGGCCGTCGCGGTGTTTCGCGCCTGCGTCGCAAGCCCGTCTGGCGTCCGGCCGGCCTGTTCGCGGCGCTGCCGCGCGGTGCCGGCGTCGCCATGTCGGTCGCCTATCTCCTCGCCTGGGGCGCCTACGGCATGGTGCTGTCGGGCCGTACCGTCGAGGTTCTGAACGATACCTCCGCCGAACTCGGCTTCCGCGTCGCTGCCGTGCGGATTACCGGCCAGCGCGAGATCGACGAGGCCGAGGTGCTCGACACGCTGTCGATCCATTCGGGACAATCGCTGTTCTTTTATGACGCCACCGCCGCCCGCGAGCGCCTGCAGTCCATTCCCTGGGTTGAGGACGTGTCGGTGATGAAGCTCTATCCGGGCACGCTGCGCGTGATCATCGAGGAGCGCGTGCCGGCCGCCCTGTGGCAGCCGTCGATCGACGCGCCGGTGGTGGTGGTCGACAGTGCCGGCAAGGCGATCACCGACCGGCTCGAGACGCGCTATTCCCGTCTGCCGCGCGTGGTCGGCAAGGGAGCCGAACTCCGGGTGGCCGAGATCACCTCGCTGCTCGACGACGTGCCGGAGCTGCAGAAGAAGGTGCGCGCCTCGATGCTGGTGTCCGACCGACGCTGGGACCTGTTCCTCGACAACGGCGTACAGGTGATGCTGCCGGAGGTCAACCCGCAGAAGGCCGTGGCCGAGCTGCAGGAGACCGATCGGGAGTCCGGCCTGCTCAACCGTGACATCACCGTCGTCGACCTGCGCCTGCCCGACCGGCTGGTGGTCCGTCTGTCCGATGAAGCGCGCAAGGCCCGCGATGAGCTGGTGACGGCGCGCAACAAGGCCCTCAAGAAGCGGGAGCAAGGCGCATGACGCACGCCTCGGAAACCCGTGTTCAGCGCATGCGGCCCCTGGCGCCCAGGCGGCCGGTCAT
>Ga0316613_10000859_pt1 | contig 22218 bp, 21 predicted proteins | sample OWC_soil_day10_C_2_FD_207647 | JGI IMG/M metagenome (GOLD analysis project Ga0316613, IMG submission 207647) | Wetland soil microbial communities from Old Woman Creek delta, Ohio, United States - OWC_soil_day10_CT_b | ecosystem: Environmental > Terrestrial > Soil > Wetlands | place: USA: Ohio...
GCTACCAACTGCTCCATCCCGCGATATTTGGCTCCTCGAGTAGGACTCGAACCTACGACCGATCGGTTAACAGCCGATTGCTCTACCAGCTGAGCTATCGAGGAATCATCAAACAATCAGCGACTACCTAATCTCCCAGGCCGTTTCCAGCCAAGTACCTTCGGCGTATGTGAGTTTAACTACTGTGTTCGGCAAGGGAACAGGTGGAACCTCACAGCTATCGTCACTGAACTTATAATAATATCATTAAACCACTAATAATTCAACAAGTAATTTATAGTAACTGTTATGGTGGGCCTAAGTGGACTCGAACCACTGACCTCACGCTTATCAGGCGTGCGCTCTAACCAGCTGAGCTATAGGCCCATGATTGGTGCCGGAGGTCGGACTCGAACCGACACGAGGTTGCCCCCGGCAGATTTTGAGTCTGCTACGTCTGCCAATTACGTCACTCCGGCAATTCTACATTATGGAGCGGGTGAAGGGAATCGAACCCTCGTAGCTAGCTTGGAAGGCTAGTGCTCTACCATTGAGCTACACCCGCATTATAATTAAAATTAGTTTGCCCCCCGGTCACTTCGAGTATGAACCGAATGCCCTAGCCAACTTAGCGACGGAGTCAATTACTATCAATTCCGACATGATTTATTTTAATTCGGAAAATCATAATATCATTTTCCGATTTTTATGTCAACTATTTTTCGAAAGATAATTGTTAGGACAACAGTCCAATGGAAGCGTTCTGGGATAAAATGAAATATGAGTGATTAGATGATTATCTCTTTAAGGATAGAGTTGATGCCAAAGCTGCCGTCTTTGAATATGTAGAAGTATTTTATAATCGCAAACGGCTACAATCATCAAACAACTATCTTACCCTAGACGAATATTACTCTGGTAAAATGGCTTTCTATAAACTATTATCTTCTCCACCATAGCCTTTCTTTGAGCCTTTTTAAGCGGCTTGGAGTTCCTCAGAAATAGGCTTCAAGAACCAACGGTCATCACCTGAGAAGTTAACAACCTTCTGCCTTCGAATCGTGTCAGCCAGTATATCTCTTACGGGAATATTTGTGTCGTGCAGATTTTGTCCTTCTTGAAACATATCGAACCCATCACCGCCTGCTGCCATGAAATCATTAGTAACCACTTTATAAGTCTTATCTAGACTGAAGGCTGTGCCGTCGGACATGGTGACGGCAACAATCCCTATCCCCTGCGGTCCGGCAGCATCATAGGACACTTTTATGCCTGAATACTGAACCATACCAATTTTTTGATTCATACTTCCGTATTTCAAAACCCTCATGACTTGTTCACCAGTCATATCTACTGTAAATAGTGTATTATCAAAAGGCATGACTTCGTAAAGGGTTCCCATTGTAATAGTTCCGGCAGAAATGCCTGTACGCAAGCCTCCGGTATTTTGAAAAGCAATATCAGCACCTACCGCTTGCCGCATAGTATCTGTCACCCATTGCCCAAGCAGTGTTTCCGTAAGTTCATTACGGTCATGACTAAGCTCACTCACAGTTTCCCCTACTACAGAATTTTTAACGGTTGCGATTTCCGTCTGCGCTTGATCCAGCATATCCTGAATTCTAGGGTCATTCTTGAGGCCAGGGTAGGGAAGGGTAGTTACACTAACAGTAGACTTCTCAACTTGGCGACTACTTTTATTATAGAACAATTCGATTTTGCCAACAGCCCGCCCATTATAGTAAGCCTGTACTACCGGTATACAGTTTAAATTACCATTAACCTTCTGGTGGGAATGGCCGGAAACAATGGCATCAATACTGCTAGCTTGTAGTGCAAGAGTGTCAGCATTACCGCTGATTTTGCCACTCTCATCCATCCAACTTGCAAGATGAGAAAGCACCACAATGACATCAGCGCCTTTCTGTTTAATTTCAGGCACTAGAGCATTAACTACTTTAGCTGGGTCTTCAAAAATATAGTTAGATACCACTTTGGGGTTAGTTTTATATGCGGTCTCCGGAGTAGCGATACCTATCACACCGATTTTTACGCCATCGCGTTCCAACAAGGTGTATGGCTTGACAAAATCAATTGATTTGCCAGTACTTCTGTCAATTACATTAGCACAGACATAAGAAAAGTTCGACTGATCGATACGCTGTTTTAAAATATCAATTCCCCAGTCAAATTCGTGGTTACCAAGGGTCATGACATCAAAATTAGCATAATTCATCACGTCAACCACCGTTTTTCCGTATAAAAGATTGGAATCTACGCTTCCTTGAAACATATCACCAGCGCTTACGAGCAACACTCCATTAGGATTTAGAGTTTTAGTCTCTTTTAGGTATTCGACTAGCTTGGCAGCACCTGGATTTTTTCCGTTCTCCGCTAACGCACCGTGAAAATCATTGACTGTATATATTTCCAGATGAACTAAGTCACTGTCGTCATTGATTTCAGCGGCCACAGCCTGTCCTGCCATCAATAGCATGCTCATTAGGATAAATGCGAGTAACATCAAATTTTTACACTTATGGAACGTTCTCATAATCCCCCTCCGATTCTATAGTATATTCTTTTTTGTTTTCATAAATCATAACTTTGCTATAATATTCCATACTCTTCCGTAAAATCCTCCATAATTCCGTATATTTATACATTTTCGTGCGACTGTACGAAACCGAACCAACGCCTTCTCTATAGCATATTATGTAGTATATCAGTGTTAAGCAAAGGAGTGAGGCTATTGTCTTCGATGAAATACGGGCTTCAACTACCTGAAATGATTACCCCTGTTGAACCGTCTTGGCTGAAGAGATTAATATCCGTTAAGGGAATGGAGGTAAAAATTGAAACATCCCGCAATGTATTGTATGGAAGGTTACTAGAAGTGGAACATGACCACATAGTATTGCAACTTGGATATGGAGTGACTTTTATACGCTGCCAGCAGATTATTAGCGTCATGCCGATTTACCGGTGTTAGATGCAAGCACCCATCAGTTCTCCATTGGAATTTCTTGTATAGCGAAAACTGTTGTGGCTGTTGCTGTGAGTTACCTTCGTCATTAACAAACCCCCCCCCCACAATTTGCTTATAAAGAAAATTGAAGCTCAGCTTGACTAACGTCAAACTTGAGCTTCAATTAACAGACTGTTAAACTTTAATTCTAATGACGGAAGTCATTAATCATCATATGTAAAATATCCCCTTTCAATAAACATCAGGTACATAAATCTGTAGGTAATAAACATTTTTGCAAAGACTTTATTTGTATTTTTAGAAAATTTACCAATATATGTTATTTTAATCTATGTTACTGTAAGGGCTGCTGAAAATTTTGCGCTTGCTGTTGTCGGATAACTTGGCGACCTTGTTCAATCGATTGCGCTTCTTGTGGATTTAATAAAGCCACAAGTTGTTCTAATTGTCCAACATGTTTTCGCTCTTCGTTAGCAATATTCTGGAGAATTTTTTTCACTCGTTCATCATTCGTTGCCATCGAGTGGGCTTCATATCCTATGATGGCTTCATATTCGCCAGCTATGTCTACTCTAATCGCCTGTACTAATTCATCATTTGACAACTGTTTGGTTACATTTGCAACAAAAGGATTGCCTAACAGCGCCATGGTAAATCACTCCTTAACTATGTTTTAATTGTAGCTTTTCTCATGAGTATTATTAATATACACAAACCCGAACAATATGAATAAGACATTTAAAGAATGTCACAGCATTTGTTTAATTGGTAACATTTCGAGTCCGAGATTATACTGTTGTGCGTTCGCTGGTACTTAAAGTATCCAAAAAGTTACCGAATGCTTTTGGAGATAATGCAAGAGAGAGGATATTTAATAGTTTTGAAACTGCTGAGAAAACAATTTGTGAAATTAAAAGCATATGATTAGAAAAGGACAGATTGAGAAATAATTCAATCTGTCCTTTCTAAAGTTGAATTTATAAACAAGATCATGGGTATCGTAGCTTGGTCTTCTGTGAAAGATAGGGCGTCTTTGATTTTGTAAAATTTTCGCACCAGAACCTTTTTCTTGTGTCACTTTATACAATGAATAATATATTGTTATCGAGGTGACTTCAATGACAATTGGAAAAAATGATACCAACCAAAATGATTATCCAAATCCAAATAATGAAAAGCCTAATGCTGCTATTATAGCATCGCCAGATTTGGTTGACAAAACAAATAGATTTTATAAAATCCCAAAGTTTTTTAGTCATCCCATTCCCAGCATGAAGATCTACATTCTCGACAACGGCTGGTTGGAGTGTGATGCAAACTGGATAGTTGCAAATACTACCCTAGGCACAGCTGCAAATCCGCACGTACCTAGTAAATGGATCAAAATTCCCTCTTATGCCATCCTTATTCAGCACCCCGCAAAAGGCTGGATTCTCTTTGATACAGGAAACCATCCCGATGCGATGAACGGTTACTGGCCCCCAGAACTGCAAGCAGTCTTCCCTTATTATCATACAAAAAAGCAACTGCTTGTCAACCAATTGGCATCTATTGGACTCACGCCGGGAGACATTAAAACCGTAGTCGTCTCACATGGACATATGGACCATGCCGGCGGCTTGTTTTTATTTAAACACGCGGATATTTATTGGTCCCGTGCCGATTTTGATTACGCCCAAGAGCTAGTCCATGCCCAACCGGGTATATCCGGTGGTGCTTATATCACGGCTGACGTTGAAATGCCAGTCAAATCACGGCATTACGTTACCAAGGATTTTGAGTTTGTCCCTGGAGTTGAAGTAATCAATCTGCCAGGCCATACTCCGGATGTTCTGGGAATTGTCGTACATTTACAAGGGAAAACCTATATCTTCCCATCTGATGCAATTTATACCGCACGTAATTATGGTCCGCCTGTCAAGTCATCAGGAATCATCTATGACAGCTTGTCTTTCTTCGATTCAATCGAAAAAGTCCGTGAACTGGAAAAGCAATATAACGCCAAGGTAATGTTCCCTCACGATATGGACCAATTTAAGACCTTTAAGCTAGCTCCTGATTTCTATGAATAAACTATGAGCTGCTAGCAATTTATAAGATCACCGACTTTTCCCAATCTCAGGGACAGATCCAATAAGTCAGGCACAATCTTTAAAAATCAATGTATGTATTATTTGCATCAACAATATATTTCTCGCAGGTCCCCTGAAATCTGTCTACAACTAAACTTTCTATATCTTCCATAGCCTTATTAAGCGTAGATTCTTTATTATCATCAAATCCAACAAGCTGGAAGAAAATATTATTACTACAAATTGTAGTTTTTCCCAATTCGCTTTGTCTCCAAATCCACTTCCTTGTTTGAACTATATTCCCGCTCGTAAAAACAATCTCACCTTTATCTACATTTTCATATTCTGTAGCACCAAAAGGAAGAAATATGTCTCCATCCTTGCTAAAGCGAACTTCAAGATCCTCATGGATATCATTTAAATCATGTGCACCTAAGGATATAATCTGTTCTATTGACACGGCATTGCATAAATCAACTAGGGCATTAATAACCGGCAGAGCCCCACCCTTAAGAGTCCTTTTAAACATTGCTTCCACAGAAGGTGGAAACTTATTTGGGTTGACACCGGCTTTGGTCATGATCTCTCTATAAAACGAAACGTTAGGCAGTTCTCTCACCTGGTCAACCTGAAAGGTTTCACGCATCCTTTTCTCAGCATCTCTTAACCTGCCTTCATCATCTGCCATTGTCTCCGAATTTTTTATGTTCTTACCTATTAATATGCCGAATTTAATATTTGGATTAATATCAAAAACTGATGTATCTACAGTATATCTCATAGAAACCTCCAATTAGTTTAGTCTGTTATTAATATTCAATAACGGCGTCATTCCTATTTATTCCCTTTTCCCCAGTAACTAGTACAACTTGCATACGATACTTTATTTCTTACACTAAATCTTCTTTCATTTTAGTTTTTTCCAATTACCGTATTCCATATATATTGCAGTTTTATCAGCAATCTTTTTACCATATAACTTTTCGACTACATAAAGTGAAAGTTCGATACCTGCAGAAATCCCCGCAGAAGTCAATATCTTTCCGTTATCAGTAAATCTTGCATCTTCTTTGACAATGGTTTTAGGCGCAATTTCTTTCATATCTGCGATTACTTCATGGTGGGTAATCATCTCCATATTATCAAGAAGACCCAACTTTCCGAGTAGCCTTGTTCCAGAACAAACAGACATCGTATTTTGAGAAGTCCCATATTGTTCTTTCAACCACTTCAATACTGGTTCTTTAGTCATTTCGACTTTTGTGCCTACTCCACCTGGTACAATAAGCAAATCAATAGGTGGATGATTTGTGAAATCGTAATCCGGCACCACCCGCAAACCATTAACCGTCCGAATTTTTCCTCCATTTTCTGTAATTGTAAAAACATTGAATAATCGATAGTTATTGAGCTCAGCGGTCACTGAGAAGACCTCAAATGGCCCCGCAAAGTCTAATAATTCAACCTCATTAAACAAAAATATACCTACACTCAATAGCTTATCCATTATGCCCCTCCCTTTTACAACATTCTTCCGTTAATAAACTATCTGTAACACATTCATTAGCTCACTCGTCGAGATAATTTTACAGTATTCATTACTCATGTTTGCCAGTGATATCGCATGCATCTCTTCGGCGTTATAAATATGTCCTCTATAGTCCGGTTTATCAAAAGTAAATGTTGCATCTTCTACTAAATTCGCTAGTTCCCATATTTATCCTCTAAATAATTAGTTCTTTCTATATACTAAAATGAAGGGCAATTCAAAAACTCATAATTGTTCTCGATTGCCCTTCTCCCATCTATTTAATCAAGATTTCAAGTCATATAGCTGGTTCGTATGTCCATTAGGACCATGGAGCTGAGGAGCAGTATCTTGCCATAATTCTGCATCTACAATCTTACCATGAGTGGTAATCCATTGATAAAGCTCTGGCTGTGACATGCAAAGTTGCGAGCTGACCAGAAAATATCGTAATTCACCGGCTTGCGCCATCTGGGCCAATTCTTGAGCATCCACAATTTTCTCAAAGCCCATAAAACCACCGACGGCCATAACCGATTTACCTGTATCAAGAATAATCTGCGAAGCCTCGTTAGCACTAGCTACAGCTAGGATGTTCTTTTCGTTCTGGATATGACTGAGTAAGAATTGTTCTAACTTGGCTTGATCGCCTCCTTGATGGTCGCGTGGAGGCCCGCCAGGGTCATTGCCGTTAGAGAATAACTTATCGCGGTTAAGTTCGGGCCCGGCGTGAACCAGCACCGATTCGCCGCCATACAGAATAGGAGTAGCTGCATAAGCAGCCGGTCCGGCAAGCAAGGCCATAATTGCCATGACCATCACAGGACTCAGAACGCGAGTGGGGGTAATGCTATTTCTAAGCAGGTACGCAATCAAGATTGCCACACCTGCAGTCCCTACAATTAGAGTTGTAATCAGGATGTTATGGCCCCAATCGCCTGTTTGTTTCAGCAACTGGCACTCAACAGCCAAGTTCACCGCTAGTGCTACCGGAAGTAGCCAACCAACTGCCCCACCGCTACGATAGGCTGCACTGAAGGCAACTAGACCAATCCCTGCTAGAGCTGCCACTGCCGGTGCCATCATAACCAGGTAATAGCGGTGATAGTCAACGGCAACGCTGAAAAAGATAACTTGCGGTACCAGCCAGGCCGCCCAAAATATCACCGATTGGAGACGGCGGTTGGTGCGAAGTGGATCGTCTGCCTTTACAATTGCCGCCGCCCCCATACCAAAAAGGGCTAAAGGCAACAGCCAGCTGATTTGACCACCCAATTGGGAATTAAATAGCCGGAAAACACCAGGATCTCCTGTCTCGTGGGCAAACATAGAACCGCCTTTCCCTGGACCGCTCTGGGGCGGCGCACCGTCTGGAGGATTTTGATCACCTGCCAGAGAATCATCGCCTTCTGGCGAGAGTGCAGGATCGTTATCAGGAGACGACGGATTATTACCTGACGGCATCATGGCTTGTTGGCCTTCTCCATTCACACCAGGTACGGTAATGCCAATACCCAGGAAATGAAATAAGCCATTATAACCAAAGGCCAAATCTAATTCTGAATTCGTCTCACTGCTACCTACATAGGGCCGTTCACTTTCGGGAGTCAAATCCACCGCTACCGACCATGATAGGGAAACTACCAGGAGCAGGGCGGTAGCAGTAGCAAGGTTAGCTAACTTTTGGCGCACCTTCAAGGGCGCAGCCAGTAAATATACTCCATAAAATGCCGGGAGAACCATAAAGGCCTCCAATGTTTTGATATTATAGCCGATACCTACAAACAGCAAAGACACGTATAACCATTTGCTCTGCGGTTTCTCTACCGCCAGAACCAAGAACCAGGCGGCAAGTAAAAGTACCATTACCAACAAGCTATCAATGGTGTTGTTGCGGCTAGTAGCCACAGCAATCGGCGTCAGCGCTTGGAACAAAGCCGCCAGCAACCCGGCCATTTTTCCCCAGTAGCGCTGTACTAGTCTGTATACCAGACCTACCGATATCACACCGGCCAGCGCTTGTGGCAATAGGATACTAAAACCGCTAAAGCCAAACAAACTAGCGCTCAAACCTTGTAGCCAAAAGCCTATAGGCGGTTTGTCCACTGTGATAAAGCCACCCGGATCAAAAGCAACAAAGAAAAAGTTACCCATATCGATTAACATACTTTTTACAGCTGCAGCATAATACGCATTGCCGTACCCTTCCTGTCCTAATCTGGCGAAGTTGAGTACGGCAGCCAATGCCATTACGCCAAGAATGGCTGCATGCTCTCTAATCCAATGTTTTATTTTCATTTATTTTTCCCTCCTTTTCATCCCAAATCACTGGACTTTCCAAGTGCCCAGGATTTTTTTTTGTACGTTCTTGTTCATATGATGAATTTAGTTTTAGATCAGTCCTAAGTAAGTGATCAGCGACAGAAACATGCTGATTTGTTTCTAGTAGCTCTGCAGCATAAACCATGGCTGCTACGGGGGAAGCCATAATTAAGGTCATAGTTACTACACTCATTACCCCACTTAAAATACGCTGTAGAAGCTTTTTCATAGCCACCGATCCTCCTTCAATATGTTTACCATAAAAATGTTATGTCGATATTATAACCTCTATTTCTTAAAATAGTTTTTGAAACACCGGCAATACATGATACAAACAGAGTCGAGAAAGTTATCTCGACTCTGTTTGTATCATCTGCTGAGCGCCATATTTCGCAGAAAGTTAGGACTTAATAAAATCTTGCACTACATAAGCTTTACCGTTTGCGTCGTAAGCAACACCAATTCCTACACTAGTATAGCTAGGATTTAATATATTAGCGCGGTGGCCAGAGCTGTTCATAAAGGCCACTTCTGCAGCCTGAACACTCTTGTCACCAGCAATGTTCTCACCAGCGGCACTATAAGGAATTCCAGCCTGCTTTATTCGGTCAAATGGAGATTGACCATCTGGATTAGTATGAGAGAAAAAATTACGAGTTATCATATCTTGAGCGTGTTTTTGAGCAACAGTATTCAATTTAGCGTTCACCTGTAATTTCGCTAGGCCATTAGCAAGACGATCGGCATTTAGCAAATCGACAGCTTTCTGTAGGCCAGTACCTGTATCGCTAGAACTTCCGCTATTAGTAGATGGGGTTGTGGAACTATTGCTACTTATAGTATTGGAATTTCCGGTTGAAGCAGTGTTGTTCATATTACTAGCTTTACTCACCGAGGAAATAGTCCATTGGCTATTATCCTGATGTGTGTATTTAAGGGTAACATTGTAACTGCTGCCACCATGAATGACTTTAACAACAGCCGTTGTAGCGGTTATATTTATTAAGCTAAAACTATCGATCTTTACATTGAATCCCAGTTTATCAGCTGATGCCTTGACTGCCTCTACTGGATCTTGATTCGTTGTTATATTTTTTGGGTTAGGATTCATTTGGTTTAACGCACGCTGACTATCCATTTTTACAGTATTATTATACGCAGAAGGTGCTTGCGGCTCATTTGCATAAACCGTTGTAAGCGGTGCAGCCACCATGTACATTCCCAATGTTGTGCCTAGTACTCCTAATAGAGCGTTATGAATCGATTTTTTCATTTTACGTCTCCTCCTTTGATATTTAAAACCAAGAACACGAATTCAGTCGTGTTTACATAAATGGTATAGTTATATAATACATGACAATTTTTTGAGTTTTTTTTGTAATAGTTATGCAATTGTTGGAATTGCCTGAAGGGATTATTACAGACTAATAAAAAAAATAATACTATTGTATTAATAATAATTAAGATTGAATGTTAAATTAAGCAGGATATTATGCAAAAGATTAAGCAATCTAATAGAGAGATTATTTATTCCACCATAAGCTGATCCAGGGCGAGGAGAGTTAGAATGAAAATTCTTGTTATTGAAGATGATAATGTTTTGCGGGAGGCTATTGTTGCCCTTTTAGTAGAGGAAAACTATGTTGTTGATGAGGCATCAACGGGTGGTGATGGGCTGTACTTGGCCGAACAATGTATACATGACTTATTAGTACTAGATATAATGTTGCCTGAGATAAGCGGATTAGATATCGTTAAAGCTTTAAGATCAAAGAGCTGTTCCGTGTCAATATTGCTTCTCACGGCACGAGATAGTGTAGATGATCGCGTAATTGGCTTAGAGTTGGGGGCGGATGATTACTTAGTGAAGCCCTTTGCTATAAGGGAACTGCTAGCGAGAATAAAAGCGTTAATACGGCGCAAGGGTAATCTTGTTGCAGAGGATGAACTTAGTTATGGGGGTATTTCATTAAACAGCAAGGTTCGAGATGGGTTCGCCGGGGATCAGCCCCTCAGCCTAAGTATCAAAGAATATAATATTTTGGAATTCCTCATTTTGAATAAGGAGCAACTCCTTACAAGGGATCAAATCTTTGATCGGATCTGGGGATTTGATTCAGACGCTGCTATTAACATTGTTGATTTATATATTCATTATTTAAGGAAGAAACTTACTCCCTATGGCTTCGATACTTTGATACAAACGGTTCGTGGTACTGGTTTTATACTTAGGGAGAAGTAACGATGTTTAAAAATACCTTTCGTAGCTTGACCGTATTGAACTCCCTTGTATTCCTATTCATCTTTATAGCATTTGCCTCAATATTTTATGGATATTTAACGTCTCGCTTGTTTGATACAGTCGACGATGCTATGCAGTCACAAGCTAAATTCTTTAGATTGACTAACGAACGTTTCGTACTAGGCGCTCCTCCTCCACCCTTTGATCCACGAATATTTTTATTGTTACGTAGTAATGATGGGCGTATTATCAATCCGAAGCCTTTCAGAGTTGAGGAGAGTAACGAAATTGCAGAATTTGCTGGAATTGCAAAGCTAGGAGAGATCCAGACTAAAGATTATAAAGGTCATGTTTATCGAATGATTAGCATACCGTATCAATATCAGAATAATTCCTATAATGCTGATAGCGAGTTTATAATCCAGGAGGTAATTGCCGTAAGTATTGTGGACTCAGAAATGAAATTACTGAATAACCTGCTTGGGATTACTATAGGTGGCGGAATAATAGGCACGATTAGTATCATTCTAGCAGGGTATTATCTCGCTAGACGCGCCATGGTTCCAATCCAAACAGCGTGGGGAAAACAGCAACAGTTTGTTTCCGATGCATCCCATGAACTCCGTTCACCCATCACGGGAATATATAGCAATGCCGAATTAATGCTAAGGCATCCTAAACATACCATTGAGGAGGAAAGTCACAGGATTAATACTATAATGAAAGAGTCAAAGCGGATGACCAAGCTAATATCCAGTCTTCTCACTTTAGCCAGGTCTGACGCTAACCAGGCAGAGCTACAATTGGTACTGGTAAACATTAGCCAGATTATTGAGAATGTTGTTGAAGGGTTTACAGCCAGGGAAGAAATAAGCAGGATTCGTCTTGTAGCAAATATTCAACCTAATTTAAATCTGATAGCTGATAAAGAACGTCTGCATCAATTGGTTGTTATCTTACTTGACAATGCTTTCAAATATACACATTCAGGGGGACGAGTTCATATCGCTTGCTCCCAGTCTGACAAGGACGTCATCATTACCGTGCAAGACACTGGCTTTGGTATCTCATCAGAGAATGTGCCACGTATCTTTGATCGATTTTTCCGTGAAGATCAAGCGCGCTCTCGTGAAGGAGGAGGAACAGGACTCGGCTTGGCAATAGCTAAGTGGATCATAGAAAAGCACGGCGGACAAATAGAAGTCAAAAGTAAGTTAGGAAAAGGAACAAAATTCACAGTTTATATTCCTGCTACCAAGAACAAGGATGGCTAACTGCTCTCAATAGAAAGAGGCACTTGTATTAGCAAGTGCCTCTTTGTTTTTGTACTAATTTTGCATTCAATTCATGATTTATTCATTCATAAAGTCAGAAAAATTTTTGTCTTTACCTATGTCTTTAAGTCTTTCTTTAACTTCTATTAGTTGATTTCCTAATTTTAAAATTTTTTTACTCTCATATTCAAGTAAAAGATAATCACCATTTGAAATTATAATTACTTCTTGTCCTTCTTCTCCAAACCAAGATAGGCCATTAAACGTTGTCGCGTCTCCCATTTTCAGCATCTCCCTTTTACTAATTTTATACACACTTCAATAAAAGGTAATATTTTCCTGCTGAAAAAAGGTAATATTTTCATGATAATTTGCATATAAGAAAAGTGCCCGGATGACGCTCAAATAAAACGTTCCGCACCAGAGCCGATTATTTTGCTATATGAACACGATTCCGCCCTGTATTCTTGGCTCTATAAAGTGCTTTATCACCACGTTCGTATATGTCTTCAAGTGAATCGTTACCTTTACACTCCGTTACTCCTAAACTGCATGTAAATCTAATGGTTCCATTGTCCGTGATGACAGAAGTTGATTCAACTTCTAGCCTTATACATTCAGCTATAGCAACAGCATTTTCGCTATTCACGCCAGAGAGTAGTATACCGAACTCTTCACCGCCCAATCGCCCAACCACATCACTATCTCTAACGTTATTTTTACATATATCCGCCAATTTTATAATTACTTTGTCACCTGCAGGATGACCATATTTGTCATTTATAATCTTAAATTCATCAATATCTAACAAGATGATGGATAGAGGAATATTTATATTTTGCGCTATCTTTAGCTTACTTTCCAAATAAGACATAAAATGACCGCGATTACTTAAACCAGTTGTTTTATCGGTTGTGGCAGCGAATTCTAACTGTAACTGAGTGTTATACCGAATTACATAATTACTATTGACTGCAATCTGAACGATTATTGCCATTAAAGCTTCTGACCATACTAGTACAGCATACTGTCTATGTTGAAAACCATGTGCTAATCCAGTAATAGCGAGCAAATGTGGAATGATTGCAACAACAACAATATAGAAGATATTCACCTGGACGGGAAGTCCTTGCATTATTAATAGGGGCAATAATAAAAAAAACATGAAACCACTAATACCATAAATCATTCCTGTATCTAATCGATCTAATATACTAACATAAATGATCTCCCAAGAAATTGTTGTAAAAAACATTGCTATAGGTATCCACATGTTATAATCGACCTTTTTTAAGGTAATCGTATAAACAGATCCTATGACAATCATCATAAGCCGTAACAAAATTGTTGATTTGGCGCCTATGGGATCTATAACATAATCCCACACCCATAGCAACACGCAACCGAAGCTACTTAAGATACTCATTGCGATACTAAATTTTTTATGATCACGAAATTTGGTTCTTAAATATTTTTCGTTAGGGAATAGAATGTTTTTAAAGAGGTTAATAGAATCCATTATCCACCTCCGCCCTAGTCTAGGTAACCATTCTTGAGGATTAATTGCAAATTAGTTCAGCAACGGTAATTATTCCATTTGAGTAGTGATTTTAAGTTCGAAGAGCCTTCCAATCTTGCCTTAATGCTGCTCAACTGATCCAACACTCGCTCCATACATTTCTTTTTAATTCTACGTTCAGTACAATTAAACGTAACGATCCGACATTATCATACGTGTCAGATTTAATCAAATATCAATATTTAGCTACCCTTATACAGAATCATCTAATAAAGTATAAAATTCGACATTTTTGTCTAAACACCTGCCTTGAATGATCTTTATTATGGCACTACAAATTGTAATTCTAGTGCAAAAAAAAACCATGATATAATCATGGCCCTAAATTTTAACATTGAGGTATAAGAATGTCACAGTTTTTATTTAAATGAAAATATTCCGAGTCGAAAGTTATAATATTGTACGTTCGTTGGTATGTAAAGTATCTAATAATAGACTTTAGATTTCTGAACACTATAATAAAGATGCCGTCAAAAACATAACGGAATATCAGCTTAAATCTGGCCGATCTCCCTCTTTCTAGTCTCTATTTTTTGATTAGCTCTTCCACGATAATAGCGGCATCCCTCACGAACTTCTCGCATTTATGAACTAAACAATTGTTTTTAAAATAATCCTGTCCATCAGCTATTCCAAGATTGCAACCTAGCAACTGCTGACAGTTTACATTATTATGTATATCTTCAAATCTCCGGGCAAACTCTTGAACGAGAGCATAAGTCTTCTCCTTTGCTAGTTTCTCATTGCTGTCATCATTCTTAAATCCCAAAGCCATATACGCGCCAGTTACTGCTCCACATGTTTGACAAGTACGTCCCATGCCACCACCAAAGGAGCGAGCTATGGTTTTTGCGTTCTTCTCATCAATTCCATATTGCTTTCCGTAGGTAATAAATATGGCTTGTGAACATGAAAAACCGTCTTTGAACCTATTTACTGCCTCTTCAACTAATGATGGTCCCATAATTATCTCCATCCCCTCAAAGAAAATTATACTTCCTGATATAACCGTCGTTAGCAAAAACTCAATACAATCCCTTTACTCAATTAAAGTCATATCAGTTAAGATAATCTCCTTCGTTATATTACCAAATAATCCCTGCCAAGATAGCCTTTTAAAAAAATTAATTTATTATAAAATTCAGGTTCTACTGCAAAAATTAAAAATTGAAATACAGAGGATGTCACAGAATTTAGTAAATGAAATCATTTCGCTTCTAGAATGATACTGTTGTGTATTCGTTATTTACATACAGACGTGCTCCCCCTAAAGTTAGGAAGTCGATTTTGTAGGATTTAATCTCTTGACGCAAAAGACTATCCCATCATACATACTCATATATTATTCTTCCACTTATTTCACCCAAAGAAAACAAGCAGCAATTATTAAATAAACGGCTAATAGTTGAAGACCTTCTAACCAATTGGATTCACCATCCCCTGCGACTCGGTTAACAATCACAACGGAAACAATCAAGGAAGCAATTTCAAAAATATTAAACACTAGACTCATTGTCCGATTGATGATTGCCCCAGCGATAACCAAACATGGCATTACAAACAATGCAATCTGCAGACTGGAACCGATCGCTATTTCTGTTGCAATGTCCATCTTATTTTTCATAGCCATCCAGATAGCGGTACTATGTTCAGCAGCATTGCCGATGAGTGGGATAAGAATAATCCCAACAAAAAATGGACTAATGTTTAACTCCTTAGTCATCGGTCCAATAGCACCCACTAACATTTCACTTTCCAAGGCAATAAAAATTGTAGAACCTAATAGAATCGCAATCCCTTTCATTCTCGACCATTTTGCCAGTATCTCTCCATGCCCGGTAGTGCCGAATACATCGCTATTACTTCTAAAGGAAAAGTACATACCCAATAGATAGATAACCAGCATCACCGCAGCAATAGAAAGGTTGAGTGGTTCATATTCCCAGCTGTTCACCAATTCAGGTCGGACAGTATAGAGAAATACCGCTGGTATGCATAATCCTATGACAGCAAAGGTCAACAGTGTGGTGGATAATTCTACCGTTTTTTTGTCGAAGTGCTGTATGCCATTGCTCATACCGCCAGCGACCATACTGGCACCGAGAACCAGCAAGGAGTTTCCCAAAATTGATCCAGCTATTGATGCTTTGACGACGTCGAACATTCCTTGTTGTAGAGCAAAAAAGGCGATAATTAATTCGGTTGCATTACCAAAAGCCGCATTCAAAAATCCGCCAACTTTGGGATTGGTATAGAGTGCAAGTTCTTCGGTGGCAAAACCCATGTAAACTGCCAAAGGCAAGATTGCCAGACAGGCTAGTCCAAATACAGAAACAGGACCCCAATGCATATATTCAGCAAACAGACTAAGGGGTATAAGAAGCAATGATATTGGAAGAAAACGAGCCATAGCCATCCTCCTAGAAATATCGGTACATCGAACATACCAATGAAATTAGCATTAACCACATGGACCCTTTAAAACCAGCTGTTCTAAATATTCGAGCAGTTGTTCGTGGGGCGTTATTTCACAAACAAACTTTTAAGAGTCTCAATATTTATATTAGCATTTGGGTAGAGCTTATTCCTATCTGGTCCAAACATAATATTCACTTTCCTTATACAGTTTTTCGTCTATAATTTTGATTTACTCACCTAGCCTCCCCCAAAATTCATTTATATGATTCCTTTTGTATAAGTATCCTTAGGATTCAAGATTGTATACCTGTTTTTTTACCGGAAATATTAATGGGGTCCGAGAAAGATTTAGCGCTGGTCTTGCCAATACTTACCTTATTATCACTTATAAAAGTAAATCTAGGTACTGTATTTAGTATATGTAAGTCATCTGAAATGTAGCACAATCGCCTAACAAGCAAAGTACTACTTAATCAAAAAGATCATAGCAAAGGGGATATAAAAAAGTCCTGCATATATTAAACGTGTAGGAGTAAGTTTGTCCCTCTTAAGTATTATCAGTAAATAAGAAACAGCGATAAGAGTAACAACACCTGCCCAAAGTAAATGTCCATCAAATAACCAAGGAGTAAAGAATATACCAAAGGCACTTGGTACAGTTGCCTGTATCATCATTGAACCACTGATATTACCCAGAGCAAGTGTTTCTTTTCCTTGTCTAACCCATATAACCGCATTTAAAATTTCTGGTAGTTCTGTAGCAATCGGACTTAAAAGAAGAGATATAATAATTGGTGATATTCCCCAATAGTTACTAACTACTTCAAGACTTTTTACAAATAAATGTGAACTGGCAAATATAAGTATTAATGCAAATATCGTTTGTGTAACAACCCAAAATGTTTTAGGTTCTGCTTTTGTTAGTTGAAATTTAAGCGGCTCAAGTATTAAACACTCATCAACACATTCTGCACGCATTTCTTTAAAGAAGTATAGCCCATAAGCCGCTAAGAATAAGAAAGCCATCAAGGGCTTAATGCTAAAAACAAGCACACCTAACAATACCTTAAAGATAAAAATAGATACAAACCACAATTGGTCACGACTTAGTTTCTTACTGTCGATATCAATATCAGTTCCTAATTCCCGTTGTTTTCGATAATAGATAATGCAAATCCCTACTACTGCATAAGCAATCGTTCCAAGTACAAGGGGACCACCTAATGCCGCTCCGACACCAATATCCTTTTGTTGGCTACCTGCATTAAAAGTCACAGCAACAAATGTTACAACACTTTCAGGTAGAGCAGTTCCAATAGCCGCTAAAATAGTCCCCACGGCAGACTGGGAAACATTGAATTTGACCCCAACCCACTCAATGGCATTGACAAAAAGTTCACAGCTATAATAAATTACGATGATGGTTACAATGAGCGTCAGATAGATACTAAACATTAATATACCTCCAAATTAATAGATATGGGACAAAAAAAAGACTCCTAGTGCCAAAAGCACCAAAAGTCTCATTACGCAAAAATCGCGGGTACTACCAGGTTGTTCACCATTATGTTGATAGCACCTATATTAATTACTCCCCTTTGATATATAAATTATAGTCTGTTCTGTGCTTAGAGTCAAGGTTTGGGAGGGTCGTAACACTGAAATAATTGACTATTTATGCCAAACGTACAAACAAAGCGTGTTTAAAAAGTACTAAAGTAGACTAGACCTACTTGTTCTCTTTAATGCCTGAACTTCATATGGCAATAATACCCAGCATTTCTAATAGAAGAAGACTCAATAAAATATAGCCTTAACCTTGCAAAGGTGAGGCTATTTTGAACCATTACAATTCAAATCCAGTAGTAATTTCAGTACCATCCCTAATGCCTCTATATCAGGTACCGCAAAAGGTTCGGTAAGGACGGGTTGATACCTCAGGCAGTTTTGAGTAATCAGCCTGTGCGAGGGAGTGGGCGTAGGGGCTTGAAAGAGCATCAAGAAGCCGCTCCATCACACTATAGTCTCCTTCTTTCACTGCAGCTTCTAGTGCGGCTTCGACCCGATGATTGCGAGGGATTAACGCAGGATTGCTATTTTGCATCAACTGATGTGAGGAGGCTTTCATTTCTTGCTGCCTGCCTAGTCTCGCCTGCCACAGCTCATGCCACTGAGCAAATTCTGTACTGCCAAACAGGGCCGTATCCTCTGGCATATCAAAAGTTAGTGCGCGAAAGGTATTGGTATAGTCCACACGATATTTCTCCATCATACTGAGAAGGCCTTCAATAAGGGATTCATCCTGTATCTCTTCATTAAATATTCCCAGTTTTCTTCTCATTCCCGCCAACCAATTACAGTGATACACCTCAGTAAAATCTGAAATGGCATCCTGGGCCAGTTTGATCGCCTGCTCCTGGTTAACATGCAGCAGCGGCAATAGGGTTTCAGCAAATCGCGCAAGATTCCATGCAGCAATATGCGGTTGATTACCATAGGCATAGCGGCCATGAACATCAATGGAACTGAATACAGTTTGGGGGTCATAGGAATCCATGAAGGCACAAGGACCATAATCAATGGTTTCTCCGCTAAGGGCCATGTTGTCAGTGTTCATCACCCCATGAATAAATCCGACCAATTGCCATTTGGCAATCAGCGCGGCCTGACGCTTGATCACTTCCTGAAGTAGAAAAAGATACCCGTCCTCCTCAGCGTCAACATCTGGAAAATGTCTTTGCAATGTGTAATCAGCCAGTGCCCGGAGTTCCTCAACAGTTCCCCACTTTGAAACATACTGAAAGGTGCCAACGCGCAGATGACTGGCAGCCACGCGGGTCAGAATTGCACCAGGCTGATCGGCTTCGCGGATTACTGTCTCACCAGTCGTCACCACTGCTAGGCTGCGTGTGGTAGCAATACCAAGGGCATGCATTGCTTCGCTGATGATATATTCGCGCAGCATCGGTCCAAGTGCCGCCCGACCATCACCCCGGCGGGAATATGGCGTTTTACCCGAACCCTTGAGCTGAATATCAACTCTCTCACCTAGGGGAGTGATCTGTTCGCCAAGCAGCAGAGCCCGCCCATCCCCTAACAATGCAAAATGCCCGAATTGATGCCCTGCGTAAGCTTGAGCAAGAGGCAAAGAGCCTTCAGGAATCTGGTTGCCAGCAAGAACTGCTACACCATCATTGCTTTGCATAGCCTGGACGTTCAGCCCCAGAGATATTGCCAACGGATAATTGAGAATGATCAACTTCGGTGAGCGTACAGGGGTTGGGCTCTGGCTGGTAAAAAATAATTTTGGCAGACGGGTATAACTGCTGTCTAAGTTCCATCCTGTTTCTACTATTACTTTTCCCGTTGTCATCGTATCTCCTTTTCTTCTTTTGTCTTATTGTATCTTAGTTTTTTCTTTTACATAAAACAAAAATCATAGGCCTTCTATGATTTTTGTTAATGATCTGCTTTCAATACCAACACAAAGCAGCCCCTTTTAGTGTCTACTTCTGCCAACTTATTATACCCTTTCCACACATAGAAGCATCAAACTGTCTCGCAAAATTCAATTTCCATGGCGATTTTTTCCCGTAAGCTACTATACCTTATCGTAAAAAAGCCTTAACTTTTTGCGATATGTTTTATATCTTCGTATTTATGTACCCCCGGGAGTTAATATCCGTTGCCAATATTAATCTATGGAAACGCAAAACACATAAAGAAAAAAGGTTAGATCCTCTCCCCCTTTAATTTCAACCTATTTCCTATCTATCAACACGATCGTCTCTACGTTTCATCTTCATGTTGCATTATCATTCATAACGGGGAGGATAAGCACCAAATTGCCGTGAATAAAGCAGTGTCAACAGTTGATGATTCTGGCGAACAAGAGACTGAATTTCATTTATGGCAGCCGTGTGCTGTTCCATTATCTGACGCATTTCTTCAATTTCTAATCTAGTCATTTGGCACAGTTCTGTCATATAGGCAGAATTAACATACGTATACCAATACATTCATATTACCCTCCAATTTCTATTGTATCTTTAATTTATCATACCTGCTCCAATATAGAATTATCAATTTCAGAAATCGACGTTACTCCTATTTCAGCCATCGTTATGCTAATATCGGAAATAAGATTTGTCATCACCTGTTTCACTCCTTTTGCACCTGCAACAGCCAATCCATAAATATAAGGGCGCCCCAGGAGAACTGCATCAGCACCAAGGGCGAGGGCTTTAATAACATCAGAGCCACCACGAATTCCGCTGTCCATTAATACAGGAATCCGCCCCTTAACAACATCACATATCATTGGCAGGGCTTTGAGAGCTGCAATTTCTCCATCAACTTGCCTGCCGCCGTGATTGGATACAATAATACCATCTATATCATACTGCAGTGCCAATTGAGCATCCTTAGGATTAAGAATTCCTTTTAATATAATTGGAAGTTTTGTATGTTTACGTAAGAAAGAAAGGTCATTCCAGGTTATATGGGGATTGGGAAAGAGACGCCCAAAAAGGGAAATGGCAGCTTTCATATCTTCCTCAGGCGGTTGTTTGAGCATAGCGCGAAAAACCGGGTCAGAAATGTAATTGCCCATACCTTCGCCACTGGTAAAAGGAGAATAATCATTATGTATATTTCTCTCTTTCCATGAATGAACAGGGTAGTCGACCGTAAGAACAATCGCAGTACAGCCTGCATTTTCTGCTCGCTGAATGAAATTTATTGTTATATCATGAGATTTGGGCCAATATAATTGAAACCAATGTGGAGAATGTCCCATAACATCTGCAGTGTCTTCCATCGAATATGAAGCAACCGTACTAAAAATGAAGGGAATCCCCAAGTCGGATGCGGCCCATGCAGTACCCAACTCTCCATCAGGATGAGCAACTCCATGTAAGCCGATTGGAGCAAGAAAAAAAGGAGCGGGGAACTTATTACCAAATAAGTTGACCGTCAAATCCCTTTCAGATACATCCCGAAGTGTCTGTATTTGAATACGCCAATCGAGAAAGGCCTTTCGATTGGCGCGCATTGTGTCCTCTGCGCCTGCGCCACCTGATATATAACCAAATGGGCCGGCAGGTAAAATTTGCTGTGCCTTGTATTCCCACTCTTCATATGAGGCGGGAAGGGGCCTATCCTTATTATTTTGCTCATGCCTCATTTATGCAAAGCACCTCTTTTTTTCCTATTATATGTGTAAAGACGGGTATTTGTGAAAGACAAACCATGTGAAGTTCCAAAACGATTCGTTTCAGTTAACTTTAGAAAAACACTGCTCTATTCGCCTTGAATAAGATAGTTAAATCACCCCAAAAAGGCCTCTCAAAAAAAACTCACCATTACCGAACTCCCCCCAATATTAGACAAATAATCTAATCTTTAGAAGGTGCCCTCAGTGTTAAAATACACTAGGTCGGGTGTATTATCGCCGCGCAAAATCATCCCATGTGGCAATAACAGTGAACTTAAAACCCTCTTATTATGATAGCCGCACAATGGGCATACATCTTGTTCATTTTCTTCAAAGCATCCAAAATACAATGGCACAAAATCCCCTCCAATAAGCAAGATTAGAACCTAACTCATACAGCAATTACAGAATAGATTTGTCAATATTCTCCAATCGTCAGTGAGAAACTCAGAAAACCTATGCTTGGATTTGACAGTTTTGAAACTGCTGAGAAAACAATTTGCGGAATTGAAACCATGCATATGATTAAAAAGGGGCAGGTTGAAAAATTTCAATATGTCCTTTCTCGTATAATAAGTTTTGTAAGCAATGATTCTCCAT
>Ga0316613_10000860_pt1 | contig 22191 bp, 20 predicted proteins | sample OWC_soil_day10_C_2_FD_207647 | JGI IMG/M metagenome (GOLD analysis project Ga0316613, IMG submission 207647) | Wetland soil microbial communities from Old Woman Creek delta, Ohio, United States - OWC_soil_day10_CT_b | ecosystem: Environmental > Terrestrial > Soil > Wetlands | place: USA: Ohio...
ACGACGTCGACAGCATTGTCGACCGCGAAGTGAAGTTCTTTGCCTGGACAGAACCGCGCCGATGGGGATTTCTCGTCCTGCCGGTCTATCGCGACGGCGAAATCCTGATGCTGGGCCGCTCGCAGTTCTTTAGCTTCGAAAGCGACGCCTGGGTGGAGAATTTCTTCGACGGGACAAAGTGACAACCGACGCATAAGGAGGGTACCGATGAAAAAAGCAGCCCGATGGATGGCGGCACTCTTGCCGGTGCTTGTCGTCCTGGCCGCACTGCCTCAAGCGCAAGCGGTAAACATCAGTCAGGACGCCGTCGCCGGTACGGCAGTGGCGAAAACGCCCCAGGTGGATATTCCCGGCGCATCGCCGGAAAAACCGGCGGCCAATAAAAAAGAAGCCAAAAAAGCGGCCAGGGAAAAAGCCGAAGCCGCCAAACAGGCGGCCGACGAGGCATTTGGGCAGGTAGAGGCCATGGCCAAGACTGGCGACATCCAGGCACAGTATATCTTAGGACTAGCATACTATACCGGCCGCCAGGTAGACACAGACGATAAGGCGGCGGTCGAGTGGTGGCGCAGGGCTTCCATCAGCGGCCACCCGGACGCCGGCGCCTATGTGGGCCTTGCCTATGCCGAAGGCTTCGGCGGTAGGCCGAAAAGCCCGGCGGAAGCCGAGCGGCGTTACCTGCGAGCCGAACAGGACGGCTCGGCGCTGGCCAGAGTGCTGCTGGGCATTGACGGCTATAAAACGAACATGCCGGCGGACAAAGCGGCGGCTGTGAAGCGGTTCCGTACGGCGGCGCAGCAGGGTAATCCGCAGGCGAAAGATTTTCTTCAAAAAATTGGGCAGAAGGGGATGGACGCCAAGCTGGACTTTGGCGAAAACCTCGACTGGAAAAAAGAAGCAGAAAAGACACCCCTGACCGAACTTTATACGCAGGCGGGCACCAATGCATTCTGGGGCCGCCTTGTCGCCCAGGACTACGCGGCCGCCGTCCGCTGGTGGCAACTGGCCGCCAGTCAGGACTATGCAGCGGCGCAGGCGCTCTTGGGAACGGCGTATTATACCGGACGCGGTGTGGAGCAGGACGAAAAAACGGCGGTTGCACTTTTTAAAACGGCGGCGGCCCAAAACGAGCCGCTGGCTCAGTATATGCTGGGCAAAGCCTACCTGGCCGGCAACGTGGTGCAGAAAAACAAGGAACTGGCGCTCAAGCTTTTCCGCGCGGCCGGCGCGGCCGGCATCGCGGATGCACAGCAGCAGGCGGACAGGCTGGAGAAAGAGGGAATTTGACCGGAAAACAGCCAAACTTTAACACCGAAGAAAGCGGGGAAAGCGCATGAGTGTCTTTGATGAAACGTTCAATATGCAGGAATACCTCCAAAAGCGTCTGCTGGAAATAGAAGATTTAGACAGCAGGCGCATCTACAAGGAACTGGTCGCAAAGATTTTTTTCGATCTGCACAGCGAAATTGAAAAAGAATACAAAGGCCTGGAAGAACGGGTATTCGGCGAAGTGTCCATGCCGGTCGAAGGACCGGAAGTAATCACAAATATTGTGGACAGAAACCTCTACGACGTCACGGACCAGTTTCTCATGCCGATGCGACCGGAAGATTTGAAACGGCTGCACGTCGACTCGGAAGCACTGCTGGAAAGCATGCGGCAGAATACGCCCTTTTTCCTCTATACCGTGTTTTTGCAGGCGGATTATCTGGAAACCCGCAAATTCGACAACGCCGCTAGGATTTTTCGCGGCTGCATCCGGACGGAACACAGCGAATTTACCGCGCAGTTTTTTGTCCGTCCCAATACGGAGTATCGCAAAAAAATCGAAGAACTGTATGAAATTTTTCAGATCAACTACCTTCCCTGGCGCAGTGTCTGCGCGCCCTATCTCTTTAAACTGTTCGACGTCTTTATTGTCGGTATTGAAAATTGGGATGCGAAAGAAACGATTATCGAGGCGCGTATCGATTTTGAAGAATATGAGTCTCTCATTCGCTATGATCAGGTTCCGCTGTGGAATGTCAGCGCTATCACCATGAAAGCCAGCACATATCCCGAGCCGTGCATAGACAAAACCAACTATGAGCATTGTCTGTTTAGAAAAAATTTCAGGCAGGACACGGGGTATCTTGTAACCAACCGCAATGTGAAAATCATAAATATTCGCTGGATCAACGGTGATCTATTGATTACCTGTCCGGTGGAAAACCCGATGACTTGGGATCTGTATCAGTTCCGTCCGGCAGCGATGTGCCCGTACCCCAACCCTCAGATGAGAAACGGTTTGAAACCTACCTTTGCCGCCAAACTGCGGGGACGTTTTGAAGTCCGCATCAAGACGAAGCAGGAGATTGCCCGCCTGCTGGCCTCTTTGGCCTGCACGGACGAACTGGAACTTGTTGATCTGCGCCTGGTAGCAAATCCTATTGAAAAAGAAACGTACTGCGTTGACTATTTTATTGCCGATGAACTGCGCACCGGCAAATGGGAAACGGCGCTCGAGCTTGACTTTAAGCCCAAAAACCGAGATTCTTATTTGAACCGGGATATTATGAGCTTTATGGTTGGTATCGTTCAGCGCTATTTTCCCGAATACGAATGCTGCGGCCGCTTGGTGTAGGGAGGGAACGGCATGAATTTTATCTGGGATATCGTTTTGCAGGCCGAAGCGGAAGGTATGCGGAAAGAAGACTTGTTTTTCAAACAGGCGGATGTTTTTAGCCCGTATTGTGAACCGGCTTTTTCAGTGATCAATCAGGAAACCGTCGAAAATCCCCTGGTCGAAATCAACGCGCTTTATCGTTTCAGCCATCTCATTCAGGAGCTACTGCATCCGGACGTTTTGCGTGGTCTCCGCTACGACGATGTCGCGTATTTCGTCTACTATTTTTTCGACGCACTCATGCACTATGTAAGTGAAATCGACTTGCGGCACGGACTAAACCGACGTGAGTTCTACGTGCGCAAGCTCCGGCAGGAATTGCTGGGAGGCGATTTCGGCGCCGTGGCGGCGGCGGGCATGGCGGTCATGGACCGCGCGCTGCAATTAAAAATGGCAAACGAAGTATTGACTGGCATAGAGACCGGATCGAGCCTTGCAGGCTTTCGGCGCGCGCTACGCGTCGCGTTTCCGGACAGTTTGCTATATCAAAGTAATTTCGACTTCAGCCAGCTTTTTCTCTACATTGGCCAGGCGGAAACCGACGAACGTAAAAAACAGGTTGCGTTCGTTTTGGAAGGATTTATGCCGTTGGGATTTTACGTAGAATTATTCTGGCAGCATCATTTTGGTATTCTCGGCGTTGACGCGACCATGCCGGTGGACGGCATTGCGATTTTTTAGGAAAGGTGATAAATCCTTATGAACGGACAAGTTTTCCCATTATTTGAATATGCGCATATCTTGCGGACGCCGATGTTGACAGAGCTTCGCGATTACGCCTTTGAATACGGACGGCTCATGAGCGAGGGGTTCAGCGACGGCATCGTCAGCGGCTGCGCGATCACGACGACGGCGGACACCATTACCTTAAACCGTGGCGTCATTCGTTACGGTGGTCAGATGTACTTAATGGTGGAGCCGATTACCCTTACGTATCAGTCGACCGACATTTGGGCGGTCTTTAAGCTGGAATTCAAAGACGAATCGCGTCAGGGCGGCTATATTTACCGCGCGGTTGAGGCCACGATCTCCGGCAATCTGGAATTGCGTCGCGAGGAAATGGAACTTTGCCGCTTTAAACTGCAGCGCGGCGCGCACCTTAGGATGCGCTACGTGGACTTTGCCGACCGCAATACGGAGTTTGATACGGTAAACAGTATCTACGCGCCGTACAGTGCCTACGAAAAAAACTCCATTTCGCCGGAAATTACGCGGGCGTTTGCCCGGGAGGCACTCACCTGGCAGGCGCAGCCTTTAGACGAGATGTTTATTCTGCAGGCGCTGAACGCCAAGACCGCGCTGAACCGGGAAACCATCCTCTATTATATTGCCGCTAGGCTGAAAAAACCGTTTGCCGACTGCGATAATCTGGAGATTTTTAGAGCGTTGCAGACAATTCTGCAAACCCTGCAGAGCGGCGACGAACGTGAGCTTACCCGGGAAGTACGCCGGCAGCGGCATATCATCGTGGACTGAAGTAATTACTTGACTTAACAAATTACCGGACCTGTAGTTGTGAAAGTATCCAGCTTCATTACCCTGGAGCAGATGAGTATTCTTGTTTCGGAAAGCCAATTTCAGCTTGCCGAATACTAATGCATAAGTTGTCTGCAAAGTAAAAAGAGGTGAGCAGAGTTGAGAGAGACAGACTATACCGATTCCAAAATTTTGGACTATATCCATAATAAAAGCAAACGTAAGGTACTGGCTGAAAGCAAAGCGGTTAAACATACTGATGATGCCAAGCAACAAGGCTTTACCGAAGAACAAATTACCCGAGGCATTCTATCAGGCCGGCTACCCTATGTCAATGAGGAAACTTGGCTATTTAAACCGCTGGAGCTATGGGACGGACAATTGCGTATGTATATTCCGGCCTGGTTTGTGCCGTGTGCGGAACATGAGAACGGTTTTGATCGGTCAACCTGTATTTATACTGACCAACGTGCAGCTAATTTGACATTTGTCTTGCTGCCGCCGGTTGAAGAGAAGGACATGGACGAAACCGAAGAAATCATGAAGCTGGCCGTAAAAAAGGAAAAACTCGATGCTACCTGGTTAAGCAGTGACAGGCAAGTGCAGCGTGATACTCCGATCCGCCTTTTTGAATTTATTGCTTTTGTTCAAGACGGCATAAGAACTTACAACCAGGTGTTTTTGCTGCCAGTTGGGACAGAGCGCAATCTGTGCATCGGTACATTCTGCTGCCGCCGCTCTACGATGGATGCCTGGCGGCCTATTGTAAAAGGGATGATCAATACCTTGCAATATTAAACCGGGAGGGACTTACAATGCAGTTTACGACCTATGACAAGCTTATCGTAGAGCCATATGAGCTTGAACGCATACTAGACCTGTCAATTGACGCTAAAATCAACAAACACACAAGGGCTATTTTAATCGGGCGGATTACGCCCGAAAAAGAAGATGAATATGCCAAAACAACAGGCATTGGCACTAATATTAAAATTAGTCAGATGGTTGACGATGAAGAAAAAATTTTATTTCAGGGAGTTGTTGTCCGCATCGAAGTGCGGACAGTTGGCGGAGTTTATCACTTATGCGTTGAAGCGCTTAGTTACACCTACCTACTTGATATAAAAAAGATCAAGCGTTCCTGGCAAAACAAAGAACAAACCTATGACCAGCTATTGGCTGAGGTCTGCGCTGCCTATGACCGAGCTTACTTTATCAATTTGGCTGCTGCGGAAGTTCCCACTGGCCAGCTTATTCTTCAGATCGACGAGACCGACATGGAATTGGCAGTGCGACTAAGCTCGTGGCACAATACCGGCATTGTGCCTGACCATACCAAAGACAGCCCGCAATTTTACTTCGGCATCCCGAAAGATCTGGAGCAAGTCGAAATAGAAGGGCAAGAGTACGCCGTTACCAAAGACATCGGCCAGATACGGACAGCGGCTGTTAATTACATTCCCGGCCTGAATGAACAAATTGTCAACTATCATGTAATTGGCGACCAGGTGCTGAAAATCGGCCAGCCTGTCAGCTTTTTGGGCAAAACGCTGTATGTGCTTTCGTTCTTTTCAATAATGACGGAAGGGCTGCTCAAGCATCACTATATCCTTACCCAAGCCGACGGCCTAAAGCAAAACCGCTTTTACAACCAGCGACTCACCGGCCTGTCGCTAATGGGTCGGGTCATTGATGTGACGCGCGACCAGGTGAAAGTGCATTTGGATATTGACCAAACGCAAGACGTGGCGACCGCCTATTGGTTTCCTTACAGCACTATGTACACAGGCTCCGGGACAGGATGGTATTGCCCTCCCGAGCTTAATGACATCATTCGCGTGTATTCCCCGACGGCGCAGGAAAGCGGTTGTTTTGCCATTAGCGCTGCTTCGGTCGAGCGGCCGGAAGACGCCGCCGGGCAAAGCGAGGAAGCCGACGGTGGAGAAGGAGGGTCGGCCGACGAATACGGTCTTGACAGAGACCGGCTGGGCGATACCAGCGTTAAAAGTCTCATGACCATTTACGGTAAAGAAATCGTTTTTGCGCCCAAATCCATTACCATTCACGGCGGCTCTTTTCATATCGTCCTCCATGACGACAACGGCATTGACATATATACCGAAAATGATATCAATATGCACGCCAAAAAGAAAATCACCATCGCCTCGGAAAAGATTGCCGTCATTGGTAAAGAGAGAATTTCGCTCACGTGTGAAAAGGGCAGCCAAATTGTAATGGACGCCAACATTGAGCTTACCGGCGCTGAAGTAAAGTCAAATTAAAGGAGCAAAAGGACGGAAGCAGATGGAACGAACGCAAGCCCTCGAACACTTTCGGGAACGGTACGTCGGCAACACGGTGCTTGATCAGCTTGAAACACTGGACAGATATTTCTGGCAGCAGAAAGACGACCTCAGACAAGCGCTGCAGACCAACTTTGTTAGCCTTTGCCAAAAAATTATGGACAGGCAGACACGAGACCCAAAACCAGTCGGCTTTATCAATTTATCACTTCTGCGCACATCGCTTTTAGAGGAAAACACGGTCTATCGATGGGATGTGTACGGGCAGGAATGGTATGGCGATACACTTGACGTTGGCGGTTGCTATCATGCCGACTGGGCCTTTGACTATTTAAAGCAAGCCAAGGTTAAGCTGGAGGTATTGCGCCGGCCATATATGGGGGCGGTAATCCGCCAGGATGTGGGCGTCATCATGCAGCAAGAGACCATATTTTTTCATGCCTATGTCGTTGCTTTGCTGCGGTATATGCTGCGCGGCGTCGAGGCAATACCTGAATTTCAGGCTGTTATCAAAGCGTCCACGTTTTATCTTTGTGTAGGCGAATACTTTGATTTTTGCGATATTGCCTATCTCGCTTATACCAATCCGCCCAACGCCAATAAAATCAAAAGACGGTTGAAAGAAGGCGACAGCGCCTACAAACCCATGAAAGAAACCGATTTTTCCCAGGGCGACTATTCATTCAGCAACCTTAGCTTTAGTGACGCCAGAGGCAGTGACTTCGACCACGGCAATCTGTACTCCGCACAGTGTGTGGGGACTGATTTTCGCGGCTGCCGACTGGAAGGCGCCGATCTAAAACACAGCAATATTAGCGATGCCGACTTTAGCAGCTGCCGGCTGCGGCAGGCGGATCTGGGGTGGGCCGAGGGCGGTGCCGGCGTGGATGATGAGGAAGGGATCAAATCTTTTTTAGGTGTTAATTTCAGAAACAGCGACCTGACCGACACCTTTTTTACCGGGGCCGACCTGCGTCGGGCCGACTTTCGCGGCGCAACATTTCATGAAACCGATTTTCAGGACGCAAGGCTCAAAGAAGCGATATTTTATACAAAAGACAAATCACAATTGGACTTAACGCCTGAGCAGATAGCAGAAATTCATTGGGTAGAGGAGGGACAGACATGAATAGAGAATACTTCATCGTAAGACTGGACCGTGATTTAAGATATGTCATTCAGCCGCTCAATCTACCGGACGCCAAAGAACTGAAAGAATTGGACGAATATGCACCTTTTTTTGTGGCCAGGCAAGATGTGCAGGAATACTCCGACTACTTGGAAAAGCAGCCCTACCCGCGCAACACGTGCCGGCTTGTTTCAGATAAAATGAAGCGGATTTTAGAAAAGTACAGCCCCGCTACTTTCTTTAAAAGCCTGGTATTTATTGATAACGTACAGATGCGGCAGGAGGTGTACTGGCTGATGGAGCCGCCGGTGCTTGCGGCCATATCGCCCCACAGCCAGGTTGAACGGCCGGGACTGCCGTCAGGAAGAATCCGCAAGCTGGTGCTGGAGCGAGAGAAGGTTGGAAGCGAGGCCATATTTACATTACGCGACACACTGGCGCCCTATCTGATCGTCAATCTGGGGGTTGCCGAAAGCATGCTCAGGCGGGACGCTTGGGGCATCCAGCTTGAGCGCGTGAAGGTGGTATAGAGAGGAGCGAAAATATGGAGGAAGACATTACGCTACTACCCAGTTCAGAAGCCAGGCGGTCTTATGTTGTGGCCGGCGGCATGATAGAATGCTCATGTGGCAGTAGTCCCGGCACATTGTCTCTGCCGCAGCACTATAATGTATACGTCAAAGGCAAGCCCCTCATGACAACCTGGGACAATGCCGGTATAACCAACATCGGTCCAATGGGAAGCTGCAAAGCAAAAAACAATGCCCCTTGCAAGCCTGGTTTTTCCATGCACTGGCAAAATGGCAACGAGCAATACCTTGTCAAGGGCGAGCGTCCGGCGTTGTTAAACACATCCGCCATTGTATGCGTAAACGGGGGCCAGGTTACGATTACCAAAAACGGTCAAACGTAAAAACGGGAGGTGTTAGCATGGCAGAGGGAAAAAATACCGCGGGCGTAATCTATCAGCACCAGTTGAAAATAGTATCCCCTTACCCGTTCCAGATGACAGTTGACTTTAGCCTGCATTGTCTGGTAGGTGACCATGCAATGTTTACGCTAACGGGCGTGCTTAATGAAGAGCAGGCACGCAACTTACTGCGCAGCGCCAGCCACCAAGACCGGCTTGAACTGCACCACGTTGACGGGCAGACAATCGTAAAAACGCTGTTTATGGGACAACTATATAACTATCAGCTGGAGCACAAACGGGGAGTATACCATGTTACGCTGCAAGGTATTTCCCATACCTACGACCTGGACGTGGAATGCAAAAGCCGCAGTTTTCAAAAGCCGGAGCTTACCTACAAAGAATTAGTCCGGCGTGTTATCCAGGACTATCCCAACGCCGACTTCATTGATATGGCAAGCCAGGACGCGCCGACGGGCAACTGGTGGGCGCAGATTGAAGAAACCGACTGGAAGTTTATAAAGCGGACATTGTCACATTTGGACGGTGTGCTGGTCGCCGACATCGGCGCCCACCGGGCCCGGTTTTGGTTCGGTTTCAAAGACAGTGCAGAAGAAATCGAATTGCCGGAAGGGCAATATATCATCAAAAAAGATTTGCGCCAATATCGCGATATTGCGGCCAACTATGCTGGCATAGACGAACCCGACCTGATCGGCTATGAATTTCAGACCCATATCTATTTAGAGATTGGGGACTGTGTAAAAATAGAAGGTCGTCCAATGTACGTTTTTGAGAGCTGGGCTGTATTCAGCAATGGCGTGTTGCTGTTCCGGTATCAATTGCGACCCCATGCCGGTATCCGGCAAAACGTCATCGGCAGTCCGCTCATCCAGGGTATTGGCCTTGAGGGGACGGTCATTGATGTGGCGCGTAATGTTGTAAAAGTGCATTTGGACATTGACAAAACGCAGGACAAAGCGGAAGCGCGCTGGTTTGGCTATTCGTCTGAAGGAGTCAATGTCTGGTATATTCCTCCCGAACTTGACGCCCGCATAAAGCTGCATGTCATGAGTCCGTGGGAAGAGGACGCGCTCGTAATCAATTCTGTGCGCTATGCGCCGGCCAGTGACAAGGAAAAAGACATTGAAGACGGCAAGATGGGCGATCCTAAAGAAAAATCACTGCGGACAAGCGAAGGCAAGGAAATGAACCTCTTAAAAGAAGAGATCAACTTTAATACCAAAGGCGGCTGCGTCAGCCTGACGGCGCATGAGGCCGATGGCCTTACACTTGAAAGCGACAGCGAGATAAAAATCCAGTCGGCCGACAGTATTACCTTTGATGAGTTTACCGAAATGAACATGCGGGCCGAGGAGCAGATGGTGTTTGTTTGCGGCGAGACCAGCGTGGTATGGGAAAAAAACTTGCACTTGAAATCGGCTGTCCTTAAGGTATCGGGCAAATAAAAAATTATAAAGTAGGTGTATTATGCCTCTTCCATTAATATTAGCAGCACCCGTTCTTGCTGGATATGGAGCAGTTGCGATTGAAATGGCGTTGGCTATTTTGGCCGGCTTGACATTGTATGCAGCGGGTCAAATGATTGCCAACGACGAAACGACCCTAGTGCCGGCGTCTTCGCTGCCGCAGCAGGGCGAAGTTGTCACGGCGCCTGATGCGGCGGCACAAGCCGCACAAGCGGCCGTTGAAGCGGCTATCGCTGTTTTAGGTACGGCCGGTGCGCTTGAACTTATAAGACGATACAACAGGCCTCCCCGCATACCAGGGATTGGCGTACAGTATTGCCTTACTGCGGCTGATGATGGTAACTATATCCATTTCAATCTAGGCAGAACGATTCCCTTGAAACTAGGCGATACCTGGAAATATGGCGAAACCATGCTATGGGTTTCACCCAAAGGACCACAATGGAGATATTCCAGAGAAGACCTCGAATCGAGGTTTGCTCGTGGCAAGCCTGTAAAGTTTAAAGATGAATATCAAGGCACACAAAATCAGATTAAAGCAGAAGAGTATAAAAAAATTATTACCTATAAAAAAATTCATGGTAGACGGCCGCCAGGCAATAAAATTGATCGCTAATGAGGAGGTTCCAATATGTACGTTATTATTGGTGACGAAGTTGATTCTAATCTTGAGGAAGCATTTGTTTTTATCATAAACTTGTCAACTTATTTAAAACGTTATTTTAAAGACTTAAGTTATGGTGAAGGGGTTAATAGTTTAGCATTTGGTGTTTTGTGCCAAAGCGATTTAGGTATGCCGTTAGAGGAAGCTCTTAGGCTTAGACAAAAATACTACAAAAAAAGGAAACAATTAGAGTATGATATTTATCTTGATTATCAAACCGTTATTAACACTGCCAGTCAGGCAGAACTGCAGGCGATGGTTGTAACCGGAATACTTGACTCAATAGAGCCGGTCTTTAGTGAGCTAAAGGTAAAAGATTTTGACCTGCAGGCCTTTAAAGCCGAATTGCAAAAAGCCTTTAAACTTGTATCGCCTGATTTCACTGCTGTAGTTGGTAATTTATCTGGTATCGATCGTGATATAAAAATACAGATATTCGATGAATTCATTCAAAAACATGCCAACCCGGCGCGGCTTCAGCAGGCCGTTCCTTTCAAGTCTGCCACTGCGGCAAAAGAAGAGTTACAAATGCAGGCTGTCAGCATGAATGCTGCTGTATTTTGGCGGCTTATCGAGAAGACCAAACAAGAGTCCGGCGGTGAACAGGAAAAACATGAGGAACTGCTGATAGAAGCGCTCAGCCGGCTTTCCTATCCGGATATCGGAACCTTTCATGCCATTTACAACTTCTATCACCAATTGGCCGACCGGCCCAAGCTTATTACCGCCGCAGGAATTATCGAAGGCTTTCTGTCTGACGACGGGTTTGAATATTTCCGGGCCTGGCTGATCGGAGAAGGAGAAAAGACGTACAAAAGAGCGCTGGCCAACCCGGATAACCTGGCTGATGCCATAACAACCGGCGAATTTGCCGACTTTGAATGCCTGATGGCAGTTGCAATCGAGGCTGCACAAAGAAAACATGAAAGAGATAAAGAGGAATACTGGCTGACCTATGGATACCCCGAAGAGTATGAGCTGGATGAAAAACAAATAGCCGAATGTCAAACAGGCATTGTATTTGACCCGGAGCTTGACAACCAAGTGTTTGGCTGGGCTATGTATGACCGGGACGAAGCGCACTTTCAAGCCATGAGGGCAAAAGCCTTCCCCCGGTTGATTGCCAAATGTGAGAAGGCATAAGTGTGAATCATATAAACATAATGAAGAATCTTTCCCCGTAAGGTGTTCTAAGTTAGCAGCGGAATAATTAGGTTTAATCGCCAGTAGAAAGCAAGGGAGCAAGGGGTCTTACTTTTGGCATTGCCCCAAAAGTAACAAAAGGTCTAGGCCCGGAGCCTCCAAAAGCTGAAAAGCCAGGCGGTATTCCTAAAATCCGTAAACTCGCTGCGCTCAAACAGTACGGATTTCTTAACGGAATACCGCCTGGCTTTTCTCCTGCGGAACGCCTTTTCCGGCAAAGGGCCAGGGGTTACGAGAGTTACGACGCTCTCACCGAAAAGCAGGCAGAACGGCGAAACAATGCAATGGGACTCAGCAAAAAAGAAACAAAGAAGGTATACAAGTAATGATCTTAAATTTAGATTGGCTCGTAATCCGGTGAAGTTTGATCCGCAATTGGAAGGAAAGCAAAATGAGATCAAGGCTGCGGAATATGTCAAAATTGTTGCGTATAAACAAACCCATAATGGCGAACGGCCACCAGGAAATAAAGTTGACCGATAGTGTAGGGGGGATTCAAAATGATAGTTGTAATTATGGATGATGTTGATGCCAGCCTTAGAGATTCATTCCGGTTTTCTGTAAATTTATCAAGGTATTTAGAAGGTTACTTTGAAGAGTCAAACTATGGTGAAGGCGTTAAAGAGTTATATATTGGTATATTATGCAAAAGTGTTTTGACAGGCATGCCGTTAGAAGAAATATTAGACAGCGACAAGTACTATAAAAAGAGAAAACAGGTGGAATGCGACATTTATCTGGAATATCAAACGGCTGCTTCTGTGAGCCAGATAGAGCTGCAAGCCATGGTTGTCAACGAGATATTAAACTCGCTGGACACTACTTTCCACAAGTTGAAAGTAAAAGATTTTGAACTGCAGACATTTAAAGATGATTTACGCAAAGCTTGTGACCTTGTAGCTCCCGGTTTTGCTGCCGTATTTGGCGATTTGTCAGGCATTACAGGTGAGGAAAAAAAGCAGATATTTCGTAAGTATATTCAAGAGCATAAGGGTCAAGCACTTGATAAGAATACCGTTCCCCATGCGGGTGGGGCTGCTGAAAAAGCAGAGAAAGAAAAAACAGCAGCAAAAGAAGAGTTGCAAATGCAGCCTACAAACATGAACGCCGCTGCGTTCTGGCGGCTTATCGAGAAGACTAAACAAGAGTCTGGCGACGAACAGGAAAAACATGAGGAACTGCTGATCGAAGCGCTTAGCCAGCTTTCCTATCCGGATATCGGAACCTTTCACGCCATTTATAACTTTTATCACCAATTGGCCGACCGGCCCAAGCTTATTACGGCCGCAGCAATCATATGTGACGGTTTGACAGACGATGACTTTGAGTACTTTCGGCCCTGGCTGATTGGTGAAGGAGAAAGGGTTTACAAAAAAGCGCTGGCTAACCCCGATAGCCTAGCGGATGTTGTGAAAACAGATGAATTTGCAGACTTTGAATTACTAGCGGCAGTTGCAATTGAAGCTACCAAAAGAAAACATGAGAGAGATAAAGCGGAATTTTGGCTGATCTATGGACAGCCGGAAGAGTATGAGCTGGATGAAAAACAAATAGCCGAATGTCAAACAGGCATTGTATTTGACCCGGAGCTTGACAACCAAGTGTTTGGCTGGGCTACCGATGACCGGGACGAAGCGCTCTTTCAAGCCATGAGGACAAAAGCCTTCCCCCGGTTGATTGCCAAATGCGAGAAGGAATAAGTGGCTGCGGGTATTGTGGGAGGCGAATTTATGAACAATTTAACAAATTCGGCGGAATGCAATTTTGATCATTGAAAGCTACACAGTTAGGTGAAGTATTATAATAAAATTACAAATGTTAGGAGTGTTGCAAATGGGATATCGACTGACAATTACAGGTGAGGGAACAACCATTCAACTAGATAGAAGGGTAGTCAAGTCTATTATTGTCAATGCAGCTACGGCAGGCACTGCCTTTGCAAAAACGAATATTACAGCTACAATGATTGTGACGGGAAAGTTGCTGTCAAATAAGGAGGGTCTTGAAGAGGTTGAAACAGAAAAGCTGTTTCAATGGTCGTTGATCCCACCTGAAGCAGCAGACTCTTATCGTAACGTCGTTGCTGAAGTAACGGCGGAGGGCAGAATGACGAGAAAAATCTATTTTCCCAATGCGTTTATTGTTGACTACACGGAAAAGTATGTTGATATCGAAGGGGTGGGCGAATTCACGCTTGTGATGCGTCAAAAGCTGGACAGCGTAAGTGATGTGAAATCTGAAAGCGGCATGCCGGCAGATGATTTTATTCGCTAGAAGAAAGAAAACGAGGTTTTTGGGGTGGCCAAATCAAGTGGGCGGGAGTTGTTATCGGGACGGTCATTTTGGCAACGCACCTAATTGCAACTGGAGTATTAATTATGCCTGATAAGTAAAAACCTCAGTCTACGGTTAAATTTCATATGCGGGACGTGTTGAGTTGAGATCATAATAGAAAATCTCCGTTTATCATGTGTATGGAGAAAAAAGGGGGGGATTAGGTTGAGGACACTAAAGTTTGTTGGAGCATTTTTTGGATCAGTTTTGTTCTTTTTCATTTTTAAATATATTCTGCAATTTATTTTTGGGAGTTGGGTACATAATTTAATGCAATATTACTGGATATTTGTCGGGGCGGGCCTTATTCCTGCTTTTATCGCAAAGAATAAAGGATATCCATTTTTCCTATTGTGGATTATTGGAACATGGATGCCGATTATATCTATTTTTATTGCTATTAGCCTAGATGATCTTAGTGTTGATGACAATAACAAAAAGTAAAAAATGAAATTTTAAAAGGGAGATGTGTATTGTTATGATTGTGTATGGAGTACTTGCAGAAATGGCACTTATGCGGTTTGCAACACGTTATCCTAGTGCTTATGCAAAGATATTGACTGCTTTTAGTGAGTCGCAATCAATCCCCCCAGGGACAATTGAGAAGGACATTTTTGGTAAATTAATTGAGTATTGGGACAGCCCGGAATACCGTGATTGGAGGATACAACAGGCTATCAACGAGTTAACTCCAGAAGAAAGAACAGATTTACAAAATCTGTTTGCCCCTTAATTCCATGGAATCCTGTCTAAGATAAAATAGAATTTAGCGCAATAAGGATGGAGCAAATCAAATATCAAATCTGTTCATAATCCATAAGTCCTACATAACAAAAATCCCGACACTGTGGTCGGCTGGTGGTGAAATTCCTCCAGTCGACCCGGCGTTCCGTAGAATCAAGAGGACGGTTCTGCTGATTCCAAGTCAAAAAGATAGTATAATATACCTGGATATGAGACAGGAGACGGTTTGTTATTGTCGCAGTCCAGGGGATAAATATATCGTGCCAAATAAAAAGATGGTCTAGTGGGACATGACCTGTCATGCGTCACGAAAGCGGAGGATGCTTGGACATCCTTCGCTATGCTTAACTAGAGATGGAGGAAGACTATGAAAAGAGCGAAGAAATCCTCTTAGTTACTACTCATTGCTATAAGAGGAGAGAATTATGAACAAGCTATTAATTTTGACATTCTCAGTAGTATTTATAGTGACAAGTTTGTTAGGTTGTTCAGAAAGTGCCAGCACTAAGCTTACCGTAGCATCAAAACCTGCTGCTGATGTTGATAATGCACCCAAGCAAGAACTAGAAACGGAGAGAAAAATGAATCGCCAACTGTTTTGGGAAATCATTGAAAAAGCTAAAAATGGCTCTAAGGGCAATATGCATAGACAGCAAGAGCTGCTCATTGGGCAGTTGAGTAAACTCTCGGATGAGGATATACTTAATTTTTATACAATTCAATGTTTTTACTATGACGCAGCCGACAAAGAAAGAATTATTATTGCCTGTGCTATTGTTAATGACGGCACTTCTGATGATAGCTTCGAATATTTTCGCGGTTGGTTAATCGCCCAAGGCGAAACAGTGTATAAAAGTGTATTGCTAAATCCGGATAACTTAGCCGATGTGTGCGAGCCTTCCGGTCAATTGTTTGACTTTGAAGAAATGTCCTATATAGCCCGGGAAGCATATAACAAAAAACACGGCATTGTCAATGATATAGAAATCTTTGGCGAAAAGGAACAAGAGCATCTGAAGCATTTTAATGGTATGGTGAATCCTATTGTTGTCGGCGGGCCCCGGCATGAATTAAAAGATCTGCAAAGTATTGGTGATAATGTTGCAGCACCAACCGTATATCAAAAAGAACTGGCTGCTATGGCGAAAGAGATTGTATTAGCTGCTGATATAAATGCTGACATCGAAAGCAATATCGCTGATTATGAGAAGGTTTTTCCAAGGTTAGCTAAAAAATTTAAAAAAAATGTGACTAACAGGATTGATTATCAGAAGTTGTTCGATTAAGGGAGGAGAATATGTAAAATTTGTAAAATAGTTTCTAAAATAGGGTTATTAGCCTATGGCAATCAGGACAAGAGTCTTAAGGAATAAATACAAAAATGGCATATAATACCTATAAACAGATTAAAGCAGGACATACATCTTGCTCTTTATATTTTTTCGACATCATATACTTAAAAGGGGGGCAGTAAAATTGGGGAATTTGTTTTCAGCAGGTTGTGGCTATGGATCAGCTAGTTGAAGAGACACTAGAGCATGAGGAAGAAGGCGGTGCGCCGCCGACCACGAAGGTGTTCATAGAAGGTCAAGTTATCCCGATGGAAGCCAAGCTGGTCAAGTATTACAAGGAGTACCTGAAGGAGAGCGGTCTTGCCGCAGCGGAAATTAAGGCTATGGGCGAGCCGCTGGTCATTCAGTATACAGTATTTCGCAATGTCCAGATTATGATTGCCGGTGGTATTGTTCTAATTCTGGCAGGCATTGGTTGGATGGTTCTAAGATACAAACAAATTTGTGCCGAGGAGGCGGAGGAAGGCAACGTTGTCTCCTAATGCAAGGCTATTGCCGCGCTGCTCATCTCTTAAGCAGGGCTTGGGCGAGTATTTTTAGCAGTGGTAATAGGGATGGATAATCTGCGTTTATATGCAGTAAAAAACATGGTACCCCCGATAGCGGAAGCCATGGTTTTGTTTTTCACAAACTTAAGTTACTATTTATCTTTTTCTGATAATAGGTATTAGCGTGAAAAATAAAATCTGCAGGTTAAAAATAGGTGCACTTACGCAAGGCTTAGTGATTTCACAAAAAAATCCAGCCAGAAATTAAGCTATGGAAATGGCACCTGGTTGAAGTAAACCATTACTAACAAGCAGTTTGATAGCCTTAACACATGATTGCGATGAATATAGAGGCATTATAGAGCATGATAACGGAACGGATTATGAAATTCCGCTGCGATCTTGGGAATATATACGAAGGGGATGGTCCCAAATATAAAGGTGGCTATTTTTAGGCAATAATAAAAGGCTTAAACGTCGTTGTGGACAGAGGAGCCGAGCCAAAAGAAAGGAGGTACCCCCATGGGAAAAGAACTGCAGCCATTAGGGCGTCTGAAAGTAGAATTCGCCAAGGAACACCTGAGGATCAAACACATGATGCGGCCGGTGGTGGGGACCTATCCCTTTGACCGCAAGGAACTGGGTACGGAAACCAGGAAAAAAACGGCTGAAAGCGGCAAAGACATTCAGAAATTCATCAAAATCAAAAAAAATGTCGACGAGCAGGCCGGAACCTACAAATACAACATCTGCAGCGGAACAAATAACAATGGAGACCCACAGCATATTCAAACTACCCGCAAAGGCGACCCCGTCAACTTCGCTACCGGCTCTTTCAGCCTCCGGATGACCGACCTCATCGTAAGCGACCTGGGTGAAGACTTTGTCCTCACCAGAAGCCACGATTCCCTGTACGAAAATAAACGCCAGCACTTGGGCAGCCGCTGGCTCCTAAACCTGGGCAGCCGGCTCGAACGGCGGGAAAACCAGGTAAGAATCCTCCTGCCAGACCGTAAAATCGAAACCTTCGAGCCCAAAGACGGGGTCTACAAAAATCGGCGCGGCGGCGACCGGTCAATGGTATTGACCGAAGAAAAACACGGCTATAGTCTTAAGTCTATTCCTGAACAAAAAACATGGGACTACAACGAATTCGGCCGATTGACCGCCATCAAGGACAGGTGCGGCAACCGGGTGAAAATCGAATACACCGGCTCCTATATCCACCAAGTGACCATCGCCAGCGGCCAGGCACTGCGGTTTGCCTACGAAAACGACAAACTGGCTGAAATCAGCGACATGCTCGGGCGGAAAATCCGCTACCGCTACCAGGGTGAACTTCTAACAGAAGTCACCTACCCTAACGACGGGACCGTCAAATACGAATACACCGACCAAGGCTGGATCACAGCCATCACCGATCAGAACGGGCAGCGCTACGTCGCTAATGAATACGATGGCCAAGGACGCGTCCTCCGGCAAACCCTCGCCAACGGAGCTGAAACGCTTTTCTCCTACCAGGAACAGGACTGGATGACAATCGTCACCCAGCCGCACAACGGCGAGCGGACCAGCTACTTCTATAATCGGCGCAAACTGGTCGAAAAAATCCTCTACCCCGATGGCAGCCAGGAAGAGACAAAATACGACGCCAAAGAAAACATCCTTTGGCAAAAAGACCGGCGCGGTCACGAAACCAGCTACCTCTACAACGAAGAAAGCCAACGGATAGCGGAAAAACAGCCTAACGGGCTTATCCACACCCTCGAATACGACGTGGCCGGCAGAAAAATAGCCGACATAGACACCAGTGGAGGCGACATCCGCTACCGCTACGACGAAAGAGGCAATCTCCTGGAAATCAAAAGCCGGATCGAAGGTGAACGCTGGCAAACTGTCCGCTACGCCTACGACGCCAAAGGGAGAACCGTCTGCTACACCGACGGCAACGGCAACGTTACCCATTATTACTATCAGGGAAACGAAAGCAAACCGTGGCAGATGAAAACCGCTGAAGGCGACCTGTTCACCTACAGATACGATGACGCCAGCCGGTTGATGGCAGTAGAGAACCCGCTGGGGAGAAAAGAATACGGCTACAACAACCTCGACTGCCGGGTGCTCGAAATCGACGCCCTAGGCAACACCTGGAAATATGAATATGACAGGCTCGGGAACCTTATCAATGAAGTCCGTCCCAACCAGTTTAACGAAGAAAGCCACAGCGGACCCGGCTGGCGTTACATCCATGACGTCCTCGACCAACTCGTGGCCACCATTGACCCTTTAGGCAACACCGTAGCCACCATCCGTGACGCGGAAGAAAACATCATCAAAGAAATCAACCCCAACACCTACGACCAAACCACCAAAGACGGCGCGGGAGTTCAAAACATCTACGACACCGACAACAAGAAAATCAAAATCCTCTACCCCGATGGAGGCATTGAACGGATCAAGTACGACGCCACCGGCAACATCAGCAAAAAAATTCAGCCAGAAGACTACGATCAAACAACTGACGACGGTCCGGGCTACACCTACACCTACGACGAAATGAACCGCCCGACAAAAATCATCAACCCCGAAGGTCAGGTAGAAAAAGCCTACCTCTACAACCTGGCAGGCAACATCATCAAAGAAATCGACGCCGAAGGCTACAACCAGGGACAAACCAACCAAACAAGACCCGGCATATTATCCCAATACAACTGCCTGGGCTGGCTGACCGAAAAAAGAATCCCGGTAAGTTATGCAGATGGTCAAATCCGCTACCAGACCACCCAGTCCAAATACGACAGCGCTGGCAATGTCATAGAAGAACGAAGATATATCGACGAACAGAACGAAACCAGCGCCAGTGGTCGGGTCCTCAGTCTCCATTTTACTTACGATAAGCAAAACCGGCTCACAGAGGTCACAGACAATACCGGCGCGGCCATTGAATATGGCTACAACTGCCTCAACCAGAAAGTCTACGAAAAGCGGAAAATCAACGACACCGCCAGCCAGATCCTGCGCTATCACTACGACGCGGCGGGCCGGCTCGTCGAAATCGAACAACGAGCCGACCGTGAAGGCAGTGGCGACTTCACCGCCCAGACCAAATACCAACTGGACAAAACCGGCAACGCCATCAAAATCACCACACCGGCCGGCTATATCATCGAACGCCAGTATGATGATGCCGACCGCCTCATTGCCGAAATACACAAAGACAAGGAAAACGGAATAGAAAACAAAATCGAATTCACCTACGACAAGGCCGGCAACATTGTCAGAATCAAAGACAATAGCGGTGCTGAAGAAACCTACGAATATGACCTTATGAACCGGGAGACCAAACACACCGGCAAAAACGGTGATATAACCAAAACTGTATATGACAAGAACGGGAGAATCATCAGAAGGATACTGCCCAACGAATACCAATCCAAAGGCGAAGCAAGCCAAGGCTACCGCTACACCTATGACCGTATGGGCCATGTCATAAGCGTCATCGCGCCCGACGGCAGCGTAATTGAGACTAACACCTACGATCAAGCAGGCCGGCTCATACAACGACGCGATGCGACACAAAGCGGCGTCGACTACACCTACGACCTGGCGGGACGGGTACAAACCATCCACAAGCCTGGCGGAGCCTGCCGGGTTTATGAATACGATGCCCGAGGTAGCATCATCGGCGTCATCGATGGCAACAAAAATAAAACCCAATATAAGCTCGACAAATGGGGACGCATCACCGAAATCGTCAAAGCCGATGGGACAAGAGAATATTACGGCTACGACTACGTCGGCAACGTTACCGAAACCACCGACGGCGAGGGCAATACCATCCGGTACGAATACAATCTCATTAACAAGCTAAAGGAAATCACCGATCCCACAGGAGAAAAAGATACCTTCCTCTACGACGCCGAGGGCCGGCTGAAACTCTACACCGACCGCAACGGCAACCGGGTCGAGTACAGCTATAACATTTATGATGCGTTGACCGAAAAGGGGGAACGAAACAGTGGCCTGAGAGAAACCTACGAATACCACCCGGACGGCAAGCTGAAAGCGGCCATCGCCCAGGGGATGCTAAAGTTATAGCTACTACGCTGACGGCGGGTTGAAAGAGAAAACAGCCAGCGGCCGAAGATTGCTGGCGTACGAGTACGACCTGAGCGGCAACAAGATCAAACAGAAGAACATACCGGCAAAACGACGGAGTACCGTTATACGGTGACTGACCTATATAAAATAATATGAAAGAGTTGATGATAATGTATCAAATAGCATTACGATATTTGCCTCAAATTGAAACTTTTTATTATATTAGAGTATTACCTTTTATAACAGATAACACAAAACCGATGATTAACCCAGGTGCTACTAAACTTTATAGGTTTATATATGATTGGTTAGAGAATCGCATTACTAATCCGTCTGATCGTGGCATTCCTGTTTATATTCCTCCAAACTCAAGTTGTCCGTTCTTGCCAGAAGGCGGGACGATTTACATCCCTAGAGAATATTTTGAAGAACAAAAATAATTATGTTGACAATAAAAAAAGTGCCTACTGTACATTCCTAGTACACGTAGATATGACTTATTACGATGCTGACAAGAGCGCTACTAGAGAGTGTGATCCGTTCCAGTTTGCTATATATGTTGCACATTATTATAGCAAAGGAACGGATTTTTCATGTAAATAATCACATAGTTCTTTATAAGCCTTCAGCAATATATTTTACAGTTTAAATCTTTGCAGATTAACCATCCATCAATTTGCCCAGACTGTAAAACCTTGATATGTTTTTCCACGAGCAGGGGTGGCTTGAGAAAATTCCCTCTGATAAAAAAGAAAAAGCCAGGAATTTGGTCTGCATGTTAACTGTTCCCACATCGGAAACCCTCTCACAAAGGTTTCACCAACAGTACAAACTAAATTTCATGGCACGCTAATTGTAACAAAAATCAGCTATAGCGTAAGTGGAAATCATCCCACCTACCTTTTTGCTAGTACAATTATTTCTACTGGATTTACTTTAGCTTTTTACCCGCGAAACTTGAGTCAATAACAATTGACGCAATAATACATACTTTCTTATCGAGCTCACTTTTAATATCTGGAGTTAAATCAATATTACGTAAAGCAGAGTAATATTTTCCTAGCAGGTTATTAGTTGTTCCTCTTATGATAAATTGCTTTGATGAATAATCCAATGATGTTTCCGTTATTAACTCTATAATCACAGTATCGTCTTTCTCGAAGGGGCTTTCCTCAAAAGATACTATTGTTCTCCTATCTAAATCTCTAATAATTAATCCTTTGTTTTCTAGGTTCAAATATCCAAGCGGCGTTTTTTTGTCAGTTATCAAAAAAGTTTTGTTATCTTGACTCCTAGTAGCTAGTATAATTGGCTCTTTGTTGCATTCAACCG
>Ga0316613_10000862_pt1 | contig 22184 bp, 20 predicted proteins | sample OWC_soil_day10_C_2_FD_207647 | JGI IMG/M metagenome (GOLD analysis project Ga0316613, IMG submission 207647) | Wetland soil microbial communities from Old Woman Creek delta, Ohio, United States - OWC_soil_day10_CT_b | ecosystem: Environmental > Terrestrial > Soil > Wetlands | place: USA: Ohio...
TTAAAGAGAAACTAGGATGGATGAGTCCTGTGCAATACAGACTCAGCCTCTTGGCAGCATAAAAGAAAAAGGCGAAGCGGAAAAATCCACCTCGCCATAAAGTCTAACTTTTAGGGGTCACCTCATTGACAGATGCCTTTATACCAAAAAGAACAAAATTATTATTTAACTATTTGCATCTTTATTGACCGATCTGCGAACCGATGAAATCATTGGCGTAAAATACTTTCTCCAAAACCTGTTGGCAAATGGATTAGCCGTTTCAAAATCAACGTGAATCAACTCAACCAAATGACTGCTACAATACTCCCCTATTGTATTTAGCAAATGTACACCTATCTGTTTTCCCCTATACTCAGGCTTTATATACGCCCCAAGTTCATCGATCAGACCACAGTTCTTTACTGTTAAATTTTCCAAATCATTTTCTGAGGCTATGTTTATGTTCATAAATCCAATGATCTTATTACCGTCACATGCAATAAATATGTTATCACGACTTATCAATTCACGAAGTTTTTCGCTGGAAACTGATTCCCTTTTTAAGAACAACGGCTCCATATTGTAATATTGAACAGATTCATCAACAAGTGACTGCATTTCCTCTAAATCATCTGAATCAGCAAGTCGTATTTGATACGGACAACTCTGCAAGATTTCTAATGAGTTTAATCGCGAATAGGAATCAGCAAGATATGACCCAAACCCCATATCGTATAAAAATGTCTTTAATCTTATATCCTGATCGAAGAACATCCACAAATGATTGAATATATCATTTGCAACCCATTGTTTTGATACATATTTATAAAGTGCAAGATATATCTGCTCTTTATGAGTTTCCTTTGCAGCATGGGATGTGATATTGCATAGTGCTGATTTTTCATTGTGAAAATCAAACTTAAAGTAACCTATAAACCCAATTAATTGACTGCCCTGTTTTGCTGCCACAACTGTTTTATCTTGAATCTGGCGCTCAAGTAAACACTTAATTTCTGTTGTATCTGTAAACCAGTGCTGCGGAAACTCTTCTTTATTACAATATATCTGATATTGCTTTAACCAAAGTTCAACTGCCTGATCGATGTCTTCTGTTTGCATTTCGTTGATTATAAGTTCTAAATACATATTAAATCCCCTCTTTCTGTGATACGAGGGCTATTGTAAAAGTGCCCTCCAAAATAATATTTTAAACATGTCAAAATCCTCCTCTCCTCATTATTTATTATATCGCTTACGCGTTATAACCAATGTACCCTTTTCTTTCAATCCCCTCTGGGTTTGTCATCTGTGCTTTCATGTCACCATTTGTCTTCGCGTAGCAGCAGTAAAGCCCTGTATATCCTGGAAAATGGAGTTTCATTACAAAAAAGTAGAAATATTTTATCCTCACTACCATTATAATATCATGAAAATGTCTTACAATCCAGTAAATACGGCAATTGCAGAGACTACATAAGAACTTAAACAATTTCAGCAATGAATATTTTCAATCTTTTATCAAACAATAATAAAAATAAAAGGAGGCGTTACAATGGCCGTAGCTCATAAAAGTGCAATTAGTGTAGGAATGCTCTATATCCCCGTTGGATTATATAAAACCACAAAAGATATTTCTGTTAATTTTAATCAGCTTTGTAAAGATACTCATGAGCGGGTAAAATACAAAAAGATCTGCCCATCCTGTAACAAAGAGGTGGAACCTGAAGGGATCATTAAGGGATATGAGTATGAAAAGGGTAAGTATGTTACATTTACGGAGGATGAACTGGAAAAAATCAAGACCAAGAAAGATAAAACAATCCATATTGAGCATTTTGCAAAATTAACAGACGTGGATCAAATTTATTATGAGAAGAATTATTATGTTGTTCCTGAGCCGGGAGCTGAAAAAGCCTGTGAATTACTGCGTCAGGCGATGCTGTCACAAAAAAAAGTTGGTATTGCAAAGACAGTAATCGGATCAACTGAGAATTTAATGGTTTTGTACCCGACAAAAGATGGAATTATTGCAAAAACTCTTTTCTATCAGGCAGAAATTCAGGCTGTGCCGGTTGCAACAGCCAAGGCGGAAGTTAATATGGCAGAAATAGATATGGCAAAAACTTTAATCGATTCCATGACTTCAACATTCGATCCTGGTCTTTATCATGACGAGTACCAGGAAAGACTGCGCCAGGCGATTGAGACAAAAATAGCTGGTAAAGAGATTGTAAACGCGGATACGGAAGGTCAGAATAATATCATTGACCTTATGGAAGCAATGAAAAGATCGGTCGAAATGGCAAAAGGCACGAAAGGTTTGGCGTAATGGATCTGTTTGAAAGTAAAAATGTAAGTCCTATGCTCATATCTGAGATGCAGGCCCCATTTGACTCACCTGACTATATATTTGAAATAAAATGGGACGGTATTAGAAGCATGTCATTTTTGAGCGATAAAACAGACATGCGAAATCAAAGAAATAAACTCATGATTCCTCTCTTTCCGGAATTGGAAGATTTATATAAACAGGTAAAGGAAACGTGTATCCTTGACCATGAATTACTTGTGCTGAAAAATGGGATACCTGATTTCTATGAAGTCCAAAAAAGAGCTCTGATGAGTAATCCATTTAAGATTAAATTAGCTGCTGATAAATATCCGGCCAGCATTATTGCCTATGATATCATGTATTATAAAAATAAAGATATCACAATGCTCCCACTTATGGAGCGTAAAAAATATTTAGATGATGTGGTAATGGAGAATAATATGATCTCAGTATCCCGATACATCGAAAATAATGGAATTATGCTATTTAATCTTGTAAAAGAAAAAGGGTTGGAAGGAATTGTCGCGAAAAGAAAAGGCAGCCTGTATTGGCAGGGAAAGCGATCGAAAGACTGGATTAAGTGTAAAATAATGGCTACGGATGATTGTGTTATTTGCGGTTATATACCAAAAGAGAATAACATGACCAGCCTTATACTAGGTCAATACGATGGCGATTTACTAGTGTACAGGGGGCATGTTACTCTGGGAGTAAGTCTCCGGATATTAAATGAGCAAAAGTATCAAATTATTGACTATCCGCCTTTTGGGTATGTTCCTAAAGGTAATGATGATGCTGTCTGGCTGGCGCCAGAGCTGGTATGCATTGTGGAGTCTATGCCAACCCCAAAAGACAGCTTCCGCCAGCCAGTATTTAAAGGAATCAGAGATGATAAATTACCAATCGAATGCAAGGTAAAGGCAGATTATATCTGCTATAATCCCAGCACCGCCCACTGATAGGTATCATAAGCCTGATACAGATCATTGTAAGTGCTCTGTTTTTCACTCTCCGCCTGTAAAAATTTCATCTGAGCCTGTAAGGATTCATTTTTGCTGATAAGTCCGTGCTGAATCGAATGCTCTGCCTTTCCCCATTCCAGTGCCGCCATTTCATAAGCAGTGCAGGCAGCTTCATAGGCGGTCTTTGCCTGCTGGACTGCATGGTAATTAGACTGCATGGTGACAGCAACAGTCTGCTCACCTTGTGAAACACCAGCATCCTTATATTTCATTCCGGTCGTGGTTTTACCGGAGGAAGCATGCCTGTCTGAAATCAGAGAATAATTATTACGAACTGCCATTTCCGTGTCAGCTTCCAAATCCAGGTTTGTAATTTCTGCCATATCCAGTTGGGGAATCCCACCGATAACTGGCTGTGAATCTGCGGAGTATCCAGTCATCAAACATAACGAACGGCGCAGACTATCCGTAGTATTTTCTACCGACAAAAGAGAGGATTGAGCGGAAAGAAGGTCTTTCTGGGCAGAAAGAACATCTGCATGAGCAGCAGTTCCAAGACTATATCTTGCCTTAACTGATTCCAATATGTCGGTATCAGCTTCTACCAGTTTTTTAAGAGAAGAAATGCCTGATTGGGCACTGTTATAGCTGATCATAAGCTGGTTTGCATAGTTCGTGTAGTTTTTCACAGCTTGGGTAATATTAGATTTTGTTGAGGAATCAGCCCTGTTCATATAGTCCAGAGTCTGCTTCATGGTGTCAGCAGAAGTCTTCAGGCTCTTAACCGTCGTATTCAGCACATTGTATTGGATCATGCCTTCCGCACTGGCGGTTACACCTGAGTCTTTCAATTCATCGGCATCGCTCTCTAAATCCCGGATATAGCCTCTCATCGCATCATAAATATATTGCGTATTGTCAATAGAATTAGTAATTGAAGTCACAGTATTCTGTACATCAGGATTAAAGTATCGAACCAGATCAGGCAGCTCATCAAATTGAATAACCTGGTCGTTGAGCCTGTCCCACTGCTCCTTTGTCATTCCTTCCGGAATGGATTCTCCGGCCTGTCCAGGGCCAGCTCCATAGGCATTACCTGTACTGGGAACAGACAGAACGATTACTCCTGATAAAACGGCAGCCAGGACAATTCGTGAATGAAAATAAATTCCTTTTTTTCTCATATTATCATCCTCCTGTTGATGCCAGGCCGCTCACTGCATTTTCATAATTCTGAATCGCCTCTAATAAATTTAGTTCTGACGTTTTTACGGCAATAGCCTTTGTATTAGAAGTATTCATCTGTTTCAAATACTCTAACCGGCTGACAATACTGGCTTGATATTTCCGTTCTGCAGTATCTAAATTCTTCTTTTCCAGTTCCATCTCTGCTTTGGCCTGTTCACAGGCAGATTGTGCCATTAAAACTGATTGATATGATTTTACAAGGTCTGCACTGATATTCTGCTTATTATTAATAATCGTCCTTTTCAAAGTTTCCTTTGTCACATCGGAGCTGGCATTTTCCAGCTTTCTAGTATTGATATTCAAGGTATAATTATTTTTCAGTGCTGCTTCCAGGTCTTTTTCCGGGTTGATAGAAGTTATTTTTTCCTGGTCAACAATCGGGAGTTCCTGTATTTGGGGAGTATCGTTATAATTCCAACCCAGCATAATGCAGAGGTTCTGCCTGGTTTCCTCAATGGAAGCCGTCAACTTTTCAATGGAAGCATTAGCATCCTGCAAATCCTTTTTAGCAGAAAGCACCTGGATTTGGGTTCCTGTTCCAAGATTCTGCTTTGCCTTGGCAGAATCGTAAACTGCCTGTAGATATTCCAGACTGGCCTTAGTACTTTCCAACTCAAACTGTTGTTTAAAATAGGAGATCATAGAAGTCTGGGCACTGGACACAAGATTGGCCTCTTCCTGGTCATAGCTCATTTGGTACACGTTAATATCTTCTACGTTATTGTCTGCCTGCGCATCCGCATTACTAGCCCCTACCGCATTCTGAGCATCGGAAAGCGAATTTTCTCCAGTAATGGCATCCCGATAATCACTGGCCGCATCCCGGTAATACTGGGCGTTTTCGTCACTGGTAATCCGCCCGTCCTTTTTCTTATCGCTGATATCCAGCTGGTTCTTTTGAACTGTTAAATTGTACTCGTGAATTAAATCCGCTAATTCACCATATTCCATTACATTATCCTGAAGTCCGGCCCATTCCTCCGCGGTTCTTGCAAATTCCGGGGTTCCGGCATAGACCGTTCCAGAGCCTGCTGAAGCTAATACTGCCGCAAGACAAAAAGCACCTATCTGTTTCATTTTTCTCATGTCTGTCCTCCTCACTTATTAAGCCGGTATCCTGCTCCCCAGACGGTTTCGATCAATTTGGGATTTGCCGGATCCTCTTCTATCTTTTCCCGGATTCGGTTAATATGAACCGTTACCGTTGCACTGTCTCCTACATATTCATATCCCCAGATACGTTCAAATAGCTGGTCTTTAGAAAATACAATGTTAGGGTAGGTGGCAAGATATTTAAGAAGTTCGAATTCACGGTTGGGAAACCGTACCTCCTCTCCGGATTTATAAACCTTCCAGCTTCTAGGCAATATCTTTAATTCTCCTATAACAATAACATCATCCGTTTCCTGGCTGTCCTTTGAGGCTCCTGTCAGCCTTTCATACCTTTTTAAATGAGATTTTATTCTGGCCACCAGCTCTGCCGGGTCAAAAGGCTTGGCAATGTAATCATCAGCACCGATACCAAGTCCCCTGATCTTATCTACGGATTCCAGCCGTGCAGTGACCATAAGAATTGGAATGTCTACCTGATCCCTTATTTCCCGGCAAATCTCATATCCATTGACTCCCGGCAGCATAAGGTCCAGAAGAATCAGAGAATAATCGCCGTTTAAAGCAGCTTCAACAGCCTTGCTGCCATCAAATATAATATCAACCTCAAAGCCATTGATCTCTAAGTAATCCCGTTCCAACATAGAAATCTCTTTATCGTCTTCAATAATCAGTATTCGATTCATATTGTCCTTTCTAAGGCCGGTAAAATAATTTCAATGACCAGACCGTTCTCATTTCTCGCACTGGCAGATCCGCCGTGCATCTCCACAATGTGTTTAACAATATTAAGACCCAAACCACTTCCGCCGCTTCCGCTCCTGCTGCTTCTTGATTCATCTCCCCTCCAGAATTGTACAAATAATTGAGAGATTTTATCTTCAGGAACTCCTTTTCCATTGTCCGCAAATACCATGTGGATCTTACCTGCATTATTCCATACAGAAATTGTCAGAGTTAAATCCTCTGTATCAGCATACTTCAAAGAGTTGTTCACCAAGTTGGTCAAGAGCCTGTGAATCTGCTCTGTATCCACCATAACCGGATTTTCCTCAGTCCGTATGTCCAGCTTAATGCTGATATTTTCCTGCAGAAATTCATCCCTTGACTGCCGCTCGAAGTTTCTTACCAGCACGCCCATATCCTCCTCGGTAAGAAACAGAGGCAGTTTTCCCGTCTCCAATTTGGAGAAATAGAAGAAGTTTTGTAGCATGACCTCCATTTGCGTAGCCTTATTGTATGCAATGGTCAGATACATCTCCATTTTCTCCGGAGTGGTTACAATCCCATCCTGCAGCCCCTTAATATAGCCCTTTACCGAAGTCAGAGGTGTCCGCAAATCATGGGAGATGCCTGCGATCATGTCGGTGCGGGACTTTTCATAAGCGGCAGCTCGTTCCTTCTCTTCTTTCAGATGGCTCTGCATTTGGTTAAAAGCCTCGCAAACACGGGAAAGTTCATCTTTGCCGTCATATAAGACTGGTTCCGACAAATTTCCCTCCATAATCCTCTTGGATCCTTCTGCCAAAGCCTGGATGGGACGAAGGCTCCACTTTACCATTCTGGAAGAAAAGAACTGACCGATAAAAAGAATCAGGATGATTGTTAATGAACATATGATGAGAAAAGCGTTAAATACCGTTTCAAACTGGTTAATATGGTTACCATTGGCATCAGTCATATCTTCTCTTTTTACTGCAGCTATCCGGTAACCGTCAACCTCTCTGCCAACAATGGTTGATCCAAACGCAAAGCAAGATCTTCCTGTTTCCAACCAGGGGATTTTTTTTAATATCTTTATCAGAGGTTTATTGTTACTACCAATATTCGAATAAACTACTGCTTCTCCCTTGGTTACATAAAGGTTATAATTTTCCTTTTTAAGGACAGCGGCTACCCCCTTCCAGTCTGGGTCGTCAAAGTCCAGTGCCGTAATGGTATCCTCTATCATAAAAGTCTTTTCGTCCAAGGTCACTATTCCGGCATCGTCAAAATTATTGGAAAACTTCCAGACTACAAAACCTCCGATGCAAAACAAAAGCACCAGAGAAAACAGCATGACTACAAAGGTGGATACCAGAATCTTATTTTTTATCTTCATATGAATCTCCTGGGAATTCGATCTTTTTACGTATATCTTAACAGGAATATTCCCCATTTGAAACCATTTTTCACAAAAGTTAATCGGTCCGAAGAGCATCAATTGGTTTTAGACCGCTTGCTTTTTTTGCAGGCGTCCATCCGAATACCAATCCCACCGCAACAGAAAAGCCAATTCCCAGTCCTATCGCTCCCCAGGAAATAGAAAATGTTGTACCAATGAGGAGAATTGCAACCATAGAGATCGTTAACCCTAAGGCGATACCAATAATTCCTCCTATAAGGGACAGGGACAGAGCTTCAATAATGAATAAAGTCTGAATCTGGGCGGGTTCGGCGCCTAATGCCTTGCGCAGGCCGATTTCCCTGGTTCTCTCTGTGACTGAAACCAGCATCATGTTCATGATTCCAATTCCTCCTACCACAAGAGCAATGGATGCAATTCCGGTAAGCAATGTCGTCAAAAGATTCTGCATGCTGTTCATGGTGTCTAAAATGCTGCCCAGATCTACAATTTTGTAGCTGTCATCCTTATAGTTAAAAGCGGCATCCAAGACCGCCTCTACTTCAGTATTGGTCTCGTCTGACAGGTCTGTATTCTCTAGGTAAATATCAACGTTTGAATAGGTGGACGAGCCGGATAAGGACAAAGCATTTTTGTAAGGAATAATTATGGTTCCATCCGAGGAGGGGCTCGAATTAATTCCTGACATGACATCGCTGTTGCTTTCCGTGTCTCTTACGCCAACTACCTCATACCCCTGACCATTGACCACAATTCTCTGGCCGATGGGATTTTCATTTGGAAATATAGTCTTTACAATATCCTGATCAATGATACAGGTATAAGTATGCCCATCCATATCCAGGGCTGTCAGTTTTCTTCCCATAATTAGTTCTGTCGTATCTTTTTGAAAATAAGTTTCATTTTTACCCATAATGGAAACTTCATCTAACAAAGTTCCCCTCTTTCCTGCAGATCCTGTGATAGACACGGAAGGAGACACCCCTGAAACGTTAGGTATTTCTTCTAATTCCTGTAAATCGCTTGTAGACAGTCCGGATTTTAATGCATTTCCTGTGGCCATAACCGTTATTTTATCGGCTCCCATACTTTCAAACTGAGACATCATTTCTCCGGTAACACTCTGGACAATAGTAATGAGGGCTATGACAGATGCTACTCCTATGACAATTCCCAGAGAAGTTAGAAAAGACCTCATCTTATTGTTTATAATGTTATCCAGAGCCATCATAAAATTTTCTCTAATCACCTAGACCACCTCCTCACTGATGTTACCATCCAAAATACGCACTACCCTTTTTGCTTGTTTTGCAAGGTTTACGTCATGGGTAATCATAATGATGGTCCTGCCTTCCTGATTTAATTGGTGAAACAGCTCCATGACCTGGTGCCCAGTCTTCTGGTCCAGGGCTCCGGTAGGTTCATCTGCCAGGAGAATGGTTGGATCATTAATCAGCGCCCTTGCTATGGCGACCCTCTGCTGCTGTCCGCCGGATAATTGACGGGGAAGATGATTCATCTTTTCACCAAGTCCTACTTTTTTAAGCATTTCAGCTGCTTTTTCATGGCGTAGTTTTTTATCAACTCCAGCATAGATTAAAGGCAGCTCAACATTTTTTAATGCAGACTGTCTGGAAAGGAGATAAAATGACTGGAAAATAAAACCGATTTCTTTCCGCCGGATCTGAGCCAGAAGCTTTTCCTCTTGGCCGGACATCTTTCTACCGGATAAAAGATATTCTCCAGAGGTTGGCACATCCAAAAAGCCGATTATGTTCATTAAAGTAGATTTCCCTGAGCCAGAAGGACCCAGAATAGAAAGAAATTCACCAGATTGAACACTTAGGTTAACGCCTTTTAGGATGGTGGATACCTCGTTACCCATCTCATATTCTTTTACAATGTTTTTCATGGTTAGAATTTCTTCAGGCATTATAGTACCTCCGATAATTGTAATGATATCTCTTCCGAGGCGTAATTTTCGTAATAGAAACCGGCTTGTGATTCAGCCTTTCCCATAAAGCCTGGTCCTCCAGGAATGCTGCCTCCTGTTTTTTCCGTACCTGCGGACGGCTCATAGGCTACACGGTCTCCTTCGTTTAAGCCTTCCTTAATTTCTACGTTTTTTCCATCACTGATTCCCACAGTCGCATAGACCTTTTCCAGCTTTCCTGCGTTATTATAACGCTGAACATAAGGTGTTGCTCCTTCGTATTGAACCGCTTCCACCGGAATGGTAATTACCTGACTGGCGTTCTCCGCCAACACTTTTACCTCTGCAGATAAGCCTACCCGCAGTTCATCATCTTTGGGCAACGTCAGAGTAGTTTCAAAATAAGAAACGCCGTTTTCCACACTGGCACCTCTGGAAATCTTGGAGACGGTACCAGCAACTGTTTTCTCCATAGCTTCAAAATACACTTCCGCTGTACTTCCTACGGATACGGCAGACAAATCGTATTCATCCACTTTAACCTTGACCTCCAAATCATCATAATCGATGATATCCATGATATTTGTTCCCTGGGTGATGGAGTCATTTTCGTCCACATAGATTTCGGAAACAGTTCCTGACACCTCCGCGTAGTATTTTGTATCTTCCAGATCCTTTTGAGCCTGAGACAGGCGGCTTTGCGCGTCAGTTATAGCAGTTTGGGCTTTTTTGTAGTTGTCTCTGGCAGTTTCCAATTCCAGCTGGGATACATCCCCGGTGCTATAAAGGGACTGATTTCTTTCATAGCTTAATTTGCTTGAGGCAAGAGTCGTCTTAGCATCAGCCAAAGTAGTCTCTGCACTTGTTAATGCAGACTGTGCAGAGTCATTGTCCACTTCATATAGAAGGTCCCCTTTCTGAACCTGGTCGTCTTCATTTACATAGAACTTTTTTACGGGTTTATTGGTGGTGGAAAGAACGTTCTGAACATCACCTGACTCAATATTACCGCTGAAGCTGTAATACTTTACGATATCCTGCTTTACTGCCAACGCTTCCGTAAGATTTGCATTGGAATTTTTCATCATGCCAGGAGCAACGATAACTCCCAGCAGGAGACACGCCCCTGCAACTGCAATCAGAATTCTGAATTTCTTTTTTTGAAAAAATAGTTTTTTTAACATAATGCCTCCTCATTTATATGTAATACTGCTCATGTTTGAAGTAGTTTTATAATAAATCAGGGGGATAAACTGGGAATATATAAAAGATAAACAAAAAATAAACGAAATGGAATATTTTGATTAATGTGGAATATTACGGATTGTTGATAAAGGTCATGATGCATTTGTTGTAAGTCTCAGAATCTTAAATCAGCAATCGAATGCAAGATAGGTTTCATAGCACAGAGGCTGCTCTCTTTTCATATGTTATGACAGTCTTTAATAGTATTGTTCCCAATCACCCATCTCACCTAATTTCTTTCCGATGGAAAAATAATTATATGGTGCATAAATAGCAGGTTTTAATTCAGTTAAATCAATTTTTTTCAGATCCATATCTTCAAATATTTTATCAATTTGAATATTTTTTATTTCAGCCAAAAATAGATGGGCGCCTTCAAGCTCAATGATTCTTGTAACTTCGCATTCATATGCCCAATGACATTCCTCTATAATTGGAACTTCCAGGCATTTACCCCATTCATAGCTGTAAGATACTTCATTTTTTACCTTATTCTCACCTTGGGTATTACCAAAATAATCTGCAAGCCAAAGATTATCCTCAGTAATCATATTAGCAGAGAATTTTTTATCTCGAAGTATGTTTGACTTGGTAAGCTTACTTCCGCCTATTGTCATCATTAAATGTGGTGTTTTATCATATGAAAATCCTATCCATGTAATAATGCAAAAATTTGGAGTGCCATTTTCGTTTTTTGTTCCAATGATATACATTGGCTGTGGGCTAAACACCCAATCCGGATTAATATTAACCTTTTCCATATATTTAAATACCTCCTCCTTAACACTTACTCCTAAGCCAATCATTGTCAGCACCGTTAATAAACATCCAGGTTATATCTCAGTATGATCCCTATTATTCACCGTTCTGCTGACCAGCCATATCCTCTAACAGACCTTCAAACCACTGAACATTTACCAAGTGATGAGAACGTGAATTTTCCAGCATCTTTCTAAAATTATCAGAGATAGTTTCATCGTGGTGAATTGATTGTTCTAATAGAAATAATTCTATTTGGTTTCTTCAATTTGTATTTCTATTAATTTTTTTAGCACATTTTCATTATACTCATTACCAAATAACATTGCTATATAAAATGATAAATTTATATAGTCGGTTTTAGAACCATAATTAAACGTCAGCTTTTCAAATTCCCTATTGCAGGTACGTGATTGGTAACTGATATTAAAAAAACAAGCCTTGAGGCGACATACCTCCCAAGGCTTGTTATAACCAGCTTAGATTAAACGTTCAGTTGCATCTAAAATATAATGATTGACCTTACTATCTGATTGCTTACCCCCAAAGCGCATTGGCATCAGTAGCACTTCGATTCATGCGGGAAAAATCTGTATTGACAAAGGATATAGTAGACAGCAATAGAAATACCAGTCCAATGATCAGAATAACTGCAAACGTCATAAACGGAGTAATTGCAAAACCATTAATTTCAACGACCAAACCTTCTTTTATCAGATCAGGGACGGAAAGATGTGCTTTTTCCAGAACTATCATTCTAAAAAATGCAGTGGCATAGGTCATTGGATTCAAGTAGGCAACAAATCTCAGCGAATTAGGCAGCATGGACAATGGAATATATGCGCCCGAAAGAAACGTCAACGGCATTGTCACGGCAGTTTTCACGATCTGGAATGTTTGTCCATTGCGTACTTTCGTTGCTAAAAATAGTCCAACACCGGAAAATACAATTCCGATAAAAATCATTGATAACAGCACAAAGAAAGGAGTACTCCATTTCGTAAACTTAATCCCTATAAAAGAACCTATTACCAATATCAAGATACCCTGTAAAGTAGCCACTGTAGCTGCAGACAGTAATTGTCCCAATGCGACATAAACTCTTTTCGCTGGCGAAACCAGTACCTCTTTCATAAACCCACTGACCATATCATCAACTGTGGAAGAGGCAAGATTGAGTGCACTTTCAAATACAGTCGTAATAATAACTCCCGAAAGCATATAAGCAATGGGATTGTCAATAAAATCATTTTTAAAGATCGCACCAAATACATAAACAAAGAAAAAAGGGAATATCAGTGAAAAAATGAGCCCCGTTTTATTTCGTACAAAAGCCTTCAGTCCTCTTTTCCATAGGGCGAAAACTGTATTCATATTACCCCTCCTCCCTGATCTTTTTTCCTGTTATCTCTAAAAACACATCATTAAATGTTCCTTTTTTAATTTCCATATTGGTAATGTGTTCCTTATGAATACTTAATACTTCCAGCAGGCGTTCCAGAAATTCCGCTTCCACCTTGTAATAGCCGTTCTTTTTTGTATAAATCAATTGATATTCGGCAAGCAGGTTTTCAAATGCTTCTTCATTTTTTGTATTGATATAAGCTTTATCCTTCGTATACTTTTTCTTCAACGCGTAAGGTGTATCATGTGCAACAATTACTCCTCCATCCATGATCGCTATTTTATTGCAGATCTCAGCCTCTTCCATATAGTGAGTGGTTAGAAAAATCGTAATATTTCTTTCTTTTTGAAGTCTCATAATATATTCCCATATATGAGCCCTGGTCTGGGGATCCAGTCCTGTCGTGGGTTCATCAAGAAATAAAACCTTGGGATAATGAATGAGACCTCTGGCAATTTCAACACGCCGTTTCATTCCTCCCGATAAAGCCGAAACCATTTTCTTTCGTTCATCAGTCAGATCCACCAGCTTCAGAACAAACCCAATACGTTCTTCCACTTCTTTTTTAGGAATGTTATAAAACACACAGTGCATTTTCAAATTTTCTTCAATGGTCATTTTCGCATCTAGGGTGGAATCCTGAAACACAACTCCGATTGCAGACCGCACCTCACTTTTTTGCCTGCTGACATCTTTTCCATCGATTAATAATGTACCGGAAGTTTTTTCAAAAATGGTACACAACGTATTAATGGTTGTGCTTTTTCCAGCACCATTGGGTCCCAGAAATGCAAATACGCTGCCCTCTTCCACATCAAAAGATATATTGTTTACTGCAACAAAGTCACCGTATCTTTTTGTGAAGTTTTTAACCTGAATGATTGGATTCATAGTTTTATCTCCTTTATCGCGTCGCAGTATTATTAAGCATTCCGAACCACCGCTCCACCTGTCATTAAACAATTCTTGAATGACTGTGTATATAAAACTCTTCCTGACTTGGTTGGAATTTCTTTTCCATTTTTTCAAAATAAGTATCAAACTGCTCCGCCGCTATTTCATCTACCTCATAGACTTCGCTTTCGACATAGCGCCGCTTTCTCTTATCCAGGCACCCCTGCGTTAATTCCTTTACCATCATGGCTGCCGGATAAATGTTATCTCTAACGTAAATATCAAATTTTTTACAACTTTTAAATCCACGGGAAACGTAGTTATCCGGATTTCCAAAAATTACAATGACATCGTAGGACATTTCTTTTGCCTTTGCAAATGAGTATTCAAGCAGGACTTTTCCATATCCCTTTCTTTGGAACTCAGGATGAATACTTAAGGGACCAAAGGTCAGTATCTGCTTTTCACGGTTTTCCTCATCTACCAGCTTTGCCTTAGTATACATGATATTACCGATGATGCGATTGTCTTTTTCAAGGACAAGATCCAGTTCAGGTATGAAATCCGGATGATTTCTCATAACATGTACCATATAATGTTCACTGCAGCCCGGAACATTTAAATTCCAAAAGGCCTTTCTGGTTAAATCCTCCACATTCCAGTGATCCTTTGACTGTTCATTTCTAATGGTATAGTTCTCTATGTTGTTCAAATTATCCCCTCCAAAAATTCATTTTTTAATCCTCAATCCTTTCACCTTTCATGCAGCGAAAAAATCAGGAAAGAAATCCGCTTTTCAGTGGCGTATTTCTTTCCCGGCTGGCACTCTCTTCACAAAGGTAACACACTAGACTTTGTGCAAAGTTCGCGTGCCAAGGGAAGCTTCGCCACGTTAGATACCACTGAAAATAATACTTACTTTTCAAATAGATATGTCTTCATCGCCTATTTTTCTTTATCCTCATATTTATTATCACGATTCCAATAAAAATAATAGTTACGAAAAGCACCGATTAAACACATAATGATAATTACTCCCAACAAAATCAAGCCTTCTATTGAAGAAAATAACCACCTTACATTATTTTTTCCACTTGTAACAATAATCAATAACGCAATAAGAATTCCCGGTAAGTAAATATGAAGAATCCGTAACCATTTTTTTCTACCATGCTTATGTTCTTCTTCCGTTTCTGCCAAATCTTTTCTTGTACATCTAATTATTGCTACCGGAATCCCTCCTCCTCTTGCGTAATTTCTTTCAGCACTATACTTTATCCCATCAAGCGTGAATTCTGGATACATCCCTTTCTTTGTGATTTCAATCTCCATACCTCGTTCCATTGCATATTTGTAAAGTACATTTTCAAAATCATAGCTATTTATTATCGCATCATTTGGAGTAAAAGTAATGACTTTCTCATGTTCATAATCAATAACTTCCATGTAATCCTTAATCCATGAGGTAAAAAAGTGCTCTTTTTCCATCCTTTGTAGATATTCTTCTATATTTAATTCATCTATAGTAATCTGCTTCTTCTTTAATGCCTTGCAAAACTCAATCGCATTTTTGTCATCACTTATTCTTTTTTCTAAAATATGCTGTTGTTTGTCCAAGGAATTTGACAAATTCTCCTTCTCACGCAAAACTAGCTTAATTTGTTCTATTGGCATATCAAGCATGCGAAGCATCTTAATTACTTTTAGTATTCTGACGTCCTTCTCTGAATATTCTCTATATCCATTATCAGGATTACGTTTTGTTGAAAACAACTCTGCTTTTTCATAAAATCTGATATTTTGTGCAGATACTCCTGTCCTCTTTTCCACTTCTTTAATGTTCATAGATATACCCCCTTTTTATGAGGTGATTGTAAACCCTATACAAACTATAATGTCAATAGAAAAATATATAAAGTATCCTTTCCCTTTATTATCTTTTTACTTAAAAGTATAGGACTTTTACCATTGTATCAATTTTCGCCGATTTGCTCACACTATCCGGCAAAACTCAATACTTTTTGTCAAAAGCCCTATTTTAACATTTTGGTGTTACCCCATCCCCATCTGAGATTCTGTAACACCAAACAGATTTTTACTAAAACACAACTCCATTTTACTCAATCATTCCCGCAAGTCCGTATAAAATCAAGCTTTCCGCGACAGCAGACAAACGGTCTCAACGTTCCCGTTGACGGGAGTTTTATACTTCATGGCAAAAACTTACTAGTGAGGATAACCTTCCTACCCCATCTATTAAGTTTCTATGCTATAACCCATTTCTGACAGATGTGTCTAATTATTTATATAGTCTATTGCTTAATTCTCCCACATAATTATTTCATATATTCCGCTTTTAGTTTAATCTTTCCGCGTAAATTAACAACTACTCCAGCATTATCAAGTATTGCTGCCAATGCAAATATCGGATCAAATGTTGATTCGCCTTCCTTATGACCATAGATTTCTGTAGCCACAAAATACATCAAAGTATCTTGTCCACAATGCTTTCCACCGACCTTAGAATCATGTCCATTTCCTTTTCTTACTGTTCCACCACTTTTTCTTATAAAATCAGCAACTCTATCAAAAACGGAAAATTCCAGTTTCTGTTTTGGCAATGCTGAGTCAGAATAAATATATTTATCATCCTGACTCATATGAAAATCGTGCTTATTACCAAGTAATGTAATTACTGTAAAAACGCCATCATGTTCCTTCATCATTCTATATACTGCATCTGATGCTTTCATCGTATGTACCCCCTAAACACTTTTCTTAATTATATCAAATAAACAGGATACATACAATTATCAGCGACCTTAAAATGAAGCAAAATCCGACTGTACGTACAAATAAGTGAGGATATCAAAGAATCAATTGCTGATAAGACAAATGATTTAATTGATTCAGTGAGGAGAAAAAATAAATAAGTACTTGTTGATCAACACTCTACAAGTATTCAGTTTGCATAATAAATCCTATTACCAATCTTGTAAATTTGCAAAAAAACCTTGAAAATTTATTTGTTTGGTGTTAGGATAAAACAAATATTTAAATGCAATGAAAAGAAATAGTACATGTGATTTTGATTTCAGAGAGGGAATGGCAGGTGTGAATTCCTATGATAATAGCATGGAAGGCGTCTTGGAGCAGCGGAGTGAATTTAGTAGCTACCGCCGGTTTATTCTACCGTTAAAAAGAATTCGATATAAGATTACCAGTTAATCCGTATCGATAAAGTGCAGATACTATATCTGAATTTAGGTGGAACCGCGGAGATAATCGCCCTAAGCATATTTTTATATGTTTGGGGCTTTTTTATTGCATTTTTAATAAAAAATAAAGGAGGTTATTTTCAATGAAAAGAAAGTTTGAAATGGATGAAATAGTAAGATATTGCAATCAGTATGGTTTTATATTTCAAGGTAGTGAACTATATGGTGGATTGGCTAACACATGGGATTATGGTCCGCTTGGTACACGGTTAAAAAATAATATTAAAGATGCATGGAGATATTATTTTATTCAATCGAGAAAAAATAGTTATGAACTTGATTCAGATATTTTAATGAATCCGACAGTCTGGGAGGCTAGTGGTCACTTGGCTGGATTTACAGATCCATTATTGGATTGCAAAGGATGTAATACGAGGCATAGAGCAGATAACTTAATAAATGAGTATAACTCCACTATGAATGCTGATTACATGTCACAAGAAGAAATGATGATTTATATTCGCGAACACAAAGTCCCTTGCCCAAAGTGTGGAAAATCCGATTTTACAGACATTAGACAATTCAATTTAATGTTTGCAACTCAGAGGGGAGTTACACAAGACAGTTCAAATACAATTTATTTAAGACCAGAAAATGCCCAAGGTGAATATGTCAATTATTTAAATGTCCTTAGAACAATGCGTGCAAAATTACCTTTTTCCATCGGACAGATTGGTAAAGCATTTCGTAATGAAATAACTCCTGGTAATTTTACTTTCCGAACAATTGAGTTTGAGCAAATGGAATTCCAGACTTTTTGTAAGCATGGAACAGATAGCGAAACTTATGAGTTTTATAAAAATTATGGTATTTGTTTCTTTGAATATTTAGGTCTCTCCCAAGAAAATCTAAGATTTCATAACCATGAAAAGCTTGCTCATTATGCTAAAGAAGCTTGCGACATTGAATACTTATTTCCATTCGGATGGGGCGAAATTAATGGGACGCATAATCGAACTGATTTTGATTTAACAAGGCATCAGCAATATTCTGGAAAACCAATGGACTATTATGATGAGATAACAGGCGAAAAATACATTCCATATATTATTGAATCAACCTATGGGCTGGATCGTATATTTTTGGCTTTATTATTCGAAAACTTACACGAAGAAGAAATTGCTGAAAACGACACAAGAATTGTATTAAATATTGCTCCTAAACTAGCTCCTATTAAAGCCAATATATTGCCTTTAATAAAAAAGAAACATTCAAATCAAGCTACTGAAATCTATCATATATTACAAAAGATGATGATGGTAAGTTATGATGAATCCGGTAGCATCGGCAAACGATACAGACGCGGTGATGCTATTGGAATCCCCTTTGCAATTACAATAGATGATAATACAATCGAAAATAATCTAGTAACTGTTCGTCATCGCGATACCATGGAGCAAGAAACAATTTCAATTGAAAATCTCCCTGGTTATTTAATTGTGCAACTGGAAAAATAACTGTTCCTGAAAAACTAATTTTAATAATTATATTTAGTGGTTGTATTACTGAAACTTGAGACGTCCGTGACCTAAAGGAGCTCATGCATGGGCTCCTTTTATATTCATCACGTATCGTTAATATCTTTGAAAAGGCGGCTTCCATTTGAAAACCTCCAGAAATTTGGTTGTCAGATGGTTGTCATCACCCGCAGTTTGCAGTATATCAATTCTCAAAAATACTTATTTTATGTGTGATAGCAAGCATACAGTTTCAACATTTGCAGTCGAAGGAAACATGTCCACACAACACGCCTTAACCACCTCATACCCCCTCATCTGCAGCACTTCCAAATCTCTCACCAGACTCGTGGGCTTACAGGACACATAAACCAGCCTGTCCACCCCAAAGTCGATAATCTTCCCCAGCGCCTTGGGATGAATCCCATCCCTGGGCGGATCCAGAATAATAAGATCCGGCTTATCTTCCAGTTCATCAATCACCTTTAAAACATCCCCTGCGATAAACTCGCAGTTATCCAGACCGTTTCTGGCAGCATTCTCTCTAGCTGCTTCCACTGCCTCTTCTACAATCTCCACACCCACCACTTTTTTCGCAACAGGTGCAATAATCTGGGCAATAGTTCCAGTACCACTATATAAATCAAAAACCACCTTATCCTTTGTCTCTCCTACATACCCTCTTGTGGTTTCATACAGTACTTCCGCCCCCAGTGAATTAGTCTGAAAGAAGGAAAACGGTGAAATCTTAAACTTCAGTCCCAGCAATTCTTCATAGAAATAATCCTGTCCATATAAAATATCCGTCCGGTCACTCTTCACCACATCTGCCAGACTGTCATTCAATGTATGAAGAATTCCAACAATTTTTCCATTCAGTTTCAAGTTAAGCAGCGCATCAGCAAAAGGCTTTAAATCAAGCTCCTCCTGAGTCGTAGTAACAAGATCAACCAGAATCTCTCCTGTTTTCACCGCTCTGCGCACCAGAAGATGACGCAGATATCCGGTATGCTGCATCTTCTTATAAAATCCGACCCCTAAGTCTTCAAAATAATCCTTAGCCGTCTTTAAAATATCACAAAAATCTGTATCTACAATCTTACATTCTGTCGTTGTCACCACATCATAAAAGCTTCCTCTTTTATGCATTCCCAGAGAAAGCGGACCATCCTTATATTCATCTCCAAAGGAAAACTCCATCTTATTACGATATCCATCCTCTGTCGGACTCGGTTTAATTCCTTCAAATATAAAATCACCTGTCACAACACCATCTAACAGGGATTTTACCTGCTGTTCCTTAATCTTTAACTGTTCTTCGTAAGGAATGGTCTGATAGGTGCAGCCCCCGCAGATACCAAAATGAGGGCAGGGATCTTTTGCGTACTCAAGAGGGGATTTCTCTAATACCTCAAGAATCCGGCCTTCGCATTTCCCTCCTCTTTTTTTATTAATCATCACTTTCAATTTCTGTCCGGGAAGTGCGTGCTTTACACCAATTCTTCCTTCCGGAAGTTCTATCATGCCTTTATCAGGAAATTCAAACCGTCCGATTGTACCTTCGTATTTCTCACCCTTTTTCACTTATGCTGACTCCTTTTATTCTCTTAAATTTTTTTTTGATTTTATATTCTGTTACGTAAAAGAGCGTGTCTCACTTTCTGAGGCACGCTCTCCTTTTAATGCCAGATTTTATTCTTCGGAACTAGCTTCCGACTTTTCATCCTCAAAGAAATCATCGTCGAAATCATCATCAAAATCGTCTTCAAAATCTTCCAGATAATCCGGAGTAAAGAAACGATATACGGTATAAGCAATTCCAGCTACTGCCGCTACTGCGCCTATGATCGCGAGTATCCAGAGGATACAGTTTTTTTTCTTTTCTTCCTGTTCTCTTTTATGAAGCAATTCATTCACTCTGCTTGAGTTCATAAGATCTTCCAGTTTGCTCATAGCTTCTTTGCTCATTGCATCAAATCTGTTCATGTCTCCACGTCCTTTCTGAGAGCCCTGCTTTCATTCATATCCTTTACGGCATAGATTTCTCTCTTTGCCTGTAGCAGTTATTATACCATTATATTGCCTTTTTTACTATGGTTTTTGGTTTTTTTTAAAATTTTATGTAATTTAAATTATTCTCTCACAAGCTTCAGTTTTGCAAATGAAGCAAACATTTTTTTCACACCTGCCTGGTCAAAGTGGACCGTTACTTCAAAATCTCTTCCACCATCCTTGATCTCCTTTACTTCACCGATTCCGAATTTGATGTGGCTGACCCGGTCTCCCTCTTTGTAACCAAGAGAAAGCGGTTTTTCAATTGTAAATGCTTTTCCGAATCCAGGAGTCGTTACAGGCTTTGATGTCTTCGAGGCATATGCGTTGCTGCCTGGTCCAAAGCTGCTGACACCAGCCGTCCGCCCTGCTGCCCCGCTATTTCCCCATGGAAGACCGCTGTCGTCAAAATCGGACTGGGCTCTGGATGAAAGTCTTTGCTCCAGTCTGCTGGAGTCCAATAATTCGGCTGGAATTTCTTCCACAAACCGGCTGATCTTAGAATATCTGGTTTCGCCATTTACCATACGCTGTCTGGCGCCAGTCATCATAAGAAACTTCTGAGCTCTGGTAATACCAACGTAGCAAAGTCTCCGTTCTTCTTCCACATCCTCTTTATTATCTGAAGAAATAGACATCATACTGGGGAATAAACCATCTTCCATACCGCTTAAATAGACTCTTGGGAACTCAAGTCCCTTGGCGCTGTGAAGTGTCATCAGCGTGACACGGTTTTCTGATTCATCCATTCGGTCTACATCGGCAACAAGTGCAACCTCCTCCAGAAACTCACTTAATTCCGGATGCTCATGCTCGCCTTCAAAGCTGACTGCTTTGTTGATCAACTCTTCTATATTCTCCAGTCGTGTCTGATATTCGATCTCTCCCTCTGCTTCCAGTTCCTTCTGATAGCCGGTTTCATCAAGGATATCTTCAATCAGTTCGTGAATGCTGTAGGTTTCCTCTGTCAGCCGGTCTCTGAAATCTTCTATCTTTTCTGTAAATCCAAGAACTTTATCCGCTGTTTTCCCAAGCCCCGGAACAGCTTTTGCCCTGCAGAATGCATCGTAGATACCCATTCCACGTTCGGAAGCAAATGCCTGAACCTTGCCGATACTGGTTGCCCCGATTCCCCTTTTGGGAACATTGATTACTCTTAAGACAGATAGGTCATCTCTTCCGTTTGCGATTGTTTTTAAATAAGCCAAAATGTCTTTGATCTCTTTTCTCTGATAGAAATTAACGCCGCCCACCATACGGTATGGGACGTTATGCTGAAGACATTTTTCCTCGATCAGACGGGACTGGGCATTAGTCCGGTATAAAACGGCACAGTCCTGGTAGTCAGATGAACTGTTTAATATATCACGGACAATGGCATCCGCCTCTTCCGTGGCATTTT
>Ga0316613_10000863_pt1 | contig 22154 bp, 20 predicted proteins | sample OWC_soil_day10_C_2_FD_207647 | JGI IMG/M metagenome (GOLD analysis project Ga0316613, IMG submission 207647) | Wetland soil microbial communities from Old Woman Creek delta, Ohio, United States - OWC_soil_day10_CT_b | ecosystem: Environmental > Terrestrial > Soil > Wetlands | place: USA: Ohio...
CCGGCGACCGTGCGCACGCTGATCTCAACGAACGCAAGCCGTCGCCCGATCAACAAGCCGATCCCTGTACTGTCCGTGTTGATGTGGTCGAGTGGTCGAACGGACGTAGATCCGTGCCAGATGCGCTCACCGCGGATCACTCACACTCAATGCGTGCAAGTCGTCCTACCGCAGACCGAGGGCTCAACTCGGAGCCGGGGCACCACTGCGGCTCCGGCCTGCCGTACGATACGGCGTGTCGACATCTCTTCACGGCAATGCGCGATGCCCCGGCCTCTGCTGATCGGCGTTTCCGCTCGCATCTACTACCCGGGCGGGCCGGTGCTCGACCTCGGCGGTGTGTGGTCCAGGACGCTGCACTACCTGGAGCAGTCGGTCGTGCACTGGGTGATCTCGCGTAACGTGTTGCCGGTCATGATTCCGGCGGTCGACCGCGAGAGCTTGGTGCGCCGCACCGACATCAGCCTTCACGGCTATGCCGCAGCGCTCGACGGGCTCTTGCTCCAGGGCGGCAACGACATTGCGCCCGAGAGCTATGGCGAATCGCCGCTGGCTCCGGAGTATGGAGGCGACCGCATTCGCGACCGTTACGAGATTGAACTGCTCGACGCCTTCATCGAAGCCGGCAAGCCTGTGCTGGGCATCTGCCGGGGCTGTCAGATCATCAACGTTGCCTTCGGCGGCACGCTTTACCAGGACATCCCGACCCAGCGTCCGGACGCGCTGCCGCACCTGGACGCCGCCCAGTACGACCACCAGTTCCATGATGTCGAACTGGTGCCTGGGTCGCACCTGTCCAGCCTGTACCCCGGCGTGCACAATGCGTCGATCAACTCGATCCACCATCAGGCGATCAAGGACCTGGCGTCAGAGCTGGAGGTCCAGGCACGGGCAGTACCCGACGGTATCGTCGAGGCGGTGCGGTGGCGCGGGTCGGGATATGTGTTCGGGATGCAATGGCACCCAGAGTTCCTGGCCCAACACGAATGGCACGACAACCAGCTTGACGGCCACCACATCTTGCAAGACTTCTTGACGGCTGTCCGGCAGCGGCGCGACGCTCCATCGGATGTGCTCTGACCACTGCAAGGTGCATGGCTGCATCATGCAGCTCGGCGCTTCTGCCCAGCGCTGACGGCTGGGGAGGGCAACCGTAGCCGTCCGATCTCAGCGCTTCATCCAACGACCGACACCGAGCTGCACATGCTCCCACGCGGCGCGGCCGTACTCCACTGAGGCGAACAGGTTCTCCTTGCCGGGCTTGGTACGCCGCGCTGCGTCGACCGAGCAAACCAGATCGGGCCGAATGGCTTCGACACAACCCTCGAGGTCACGGAATCTCGAGTCGAGATGATGGAACAGCACGGCGCGCTGCACCTCGGTGGCCCTGAGCGAGCTCCATTCAAAGGCGCGAACGAAGATCCGCGCACGACCGTTGCCAAGCAGCTCAACACAGAACTCGCGTCGCCATCCGGTCAGGCTTGCGCTGGTGTGAGCCCAGGGCAATTTGGATCTACTTGCAGTGTGGCCATTGCGGCATTGCGGCCGTCTCATGCCAAACAGCATTGTTGAAGACATCGAAACCATGGGCCAGCCCTATCAGCCTGCGCTGCCAGCGTGCTGTGTGGCCGCCTCCAACCGCACCCAGTCGAACTCCACGCCCGTGCCCGGAACGTCCGGCGCCAGTGCACGCTGGTCCTGAAGCCGCAGCGGCAGGGTGGTGTAGCGGTCGATGGGAAAGGAGTGCACCTCGAGCCAGCCGCCGCCGGGCTGCCCCGACAGCAGGCTCACATGCAGCTCTTGCATGCCATGGCTGCACATCGCGGTGCCATGTACGCGCGCCAGCTGCGCCGCTTCAAGCCATCCGGTGATGCCGCCGCAGTTGCCACCGTCGGGCTGCAGGTAAGACAGCCGCGCCGTGGCCAGTGCGCGTGTGAAGTCGTGGCCCGTGTGCAGGTTCTCGCCCATCGCCAGCGGCATGCCAGTGGCCTGGGCGATACGCGCGTAGCCCTCCAGGTCATCGGGGTCGGTGGGCTCCTCGAACCACAGCAGATCGTGCGGCGCGAAGGCCCGCGTCGCGGCGATGGCCTCGTCCACCGACATGCCGTAGTTCGCGTCCACCATCAGGCGCGCCTGCGGACCGACGCAACGGCGCACCGCCGCAACGCGCGCCACATCATCGGCCAGCGTGGGCAGGCCGACCTTGATCTTCACCGCGTCGAAACCCTCCCGCCGATAGCCCTCGACACTCTGCACCAACTGCTCCAGCGAATAGCCCAGGTCGATGCCGCCGCGGTAGGCGTTGCAGCTACGTCCCGCGCCGCCGGCCATGCGCCACAGCGACTCGCCCCGGACCTTGCCGCGCAGGTCCCACAGCGCGATGTCGACCGCCGAGATGGCAAAGGCTGCGATGCCGCCACGCCCCACGTAGTGCAGGTGCCAGCCCATCGCCGCGTTCAGTGCTTCCACGTCGTCGGCCGGCCGTCCCAGCAGGAACGGCTGCAAGTCGTGTTCGATCAGTGCCAGGATCGCGCGGCCGCCACGCCCACCGGTGTAGGTGTAGCCCGTGCCGTCCAGGCCGTTGCTCAGCCGCACCCGCACGGTGATCAGTTCAAAGTGTGTGTGCGCGCCGTGCTTGGCGTCGTGCAACGTCTCGTCCAGCGGTACACGCCAGCAGCGGGCTTCAATGTGTTGGATTCGTTCCATGGCCGCGGCCGTGTCCGAGGACCATAGGTTCACCCGACGTTCACCGATTGTTCAGCCCCGGCCCGGCCCGCCTGCACATGACGCAGCACCGCGCGTGCCGACGCAATGTAGCCCTGCTCGGTGTGCATGATGTGTGGAGCCAGCAGCGCGTTCAGCCTGGGCAGGGCGTGAAAGGGTACAGCCGGGTAGGCATGGTGCTCGGCGTGGTAGGGCATGTTCCACGCGAAGTAGTGCACGAAGGCGTTGGTGTAGGTGGTGCGCGTGTTCTCCAGCATGTTCGGCGTGTGCGCGCAGCCGGTGTGCTCGGCCAGCAGATAGGGGCGCAAGAACCATTGCCCCAGCATCAGCGGCATCAGCCACGCCCACAGCAGGACCCATGAGCCCGCGGCCAGCGACACCAACGCGATGCACGCATAACCCATCAGATAGCAGCGCGCCTCGACGACGATCAAGCGGCGCTTGTCGGCAGATACCCAGGGCTCGCCGACGCGGCCTGCCAGCCCGTGCAGCAGCAGCATGCGGATGCGGCCCATCCACACCGGCAGGCCCAGCACATACCAGGCAAGCGCGCGCGTCGTCGCCGGCAGCGGCACGGCCAGCTCCGGGTCCTTGTCGGGGTCCTGCGTGTAGCGGTGGTGGTCCCAGTGGAAGGCGCGGTAATACTCGTAGGGCAGCAGGATCACGAAACCCGCCAGGTGTCCGAGCAGATAGTTCACGGCGCGCGTGCGAAACGCCGTCTGGTGTGCGGTTTCATGCATGGCATTGAACAGAAAGGCCAGCAGGTAGCCCAGCAGCAGCGTCAGCGGTACAGCCCACACGCTGCCCAGCACGGCCCACAGCGCGGCGGCGCACAGCACGATGGCGCCGAGGTGGCCGGCGGCCCGCCGCAAGGCCGCCGCGTTGTTGCGCGCAGTCAAGGGCAGCAGTTGCGCGGCGCTGAGCCGGAATGGGGCATACGGGGTCATGCGTCGATTGTGCCGCCGCGTTCAGGCCTACGGCCGTGCGCTGAGCTCAAGACGCCAGCAGCCGTCTGACATGGCCTTCAATGAAGGCGCGGTCCTGCGGCTGGTTCACGGGGTTGCCGGCGCGGTGGCCCCACACCGACGGGATGGGCTGCAGTTCAGCGTTTTGAAGGTGGCGCATTTCGGCGCTGTTGTCGTCGACCTGGAAGTACAGGTCGTGGTCGCCGGGCATCAGCAGCGTGCGCGCGCGGATGCTGCGCAGCGCCTTGGGCAGGTCGCCGTTGTAATGGGGGTTGGCGCTGATATCGCCGTGCTGCCAGGTCCAGAACTGCGCCAGCAGATCGGCCGGGTCGCGGCGCGCGAAGTTGGTCTCCCACGCGCTGACTAGGTAGTCCTCCAACGAGGTGGCGCCCAGCGTTCGCCACAGTTCGTCTCGGTAGAAGGTCTGCGACAGCGCCCAGCCGGCATACACCCGCCCCATCGCACGAAAGCCGCGCACCGGGCGCTCGGTGAAGACGCCGTCGCGGTAGGCTGGATCGGCCATCAGTGCGTGCTTCGCGCCTTCGATGAACACGTGGTTGTGCGGTGCGCAGCGTGCCGAGCCGCAGACCACGGCGATGCGCTCGACCATGTCGGGGAACAGCGCCGCCCAGTGGTAGGCCTGCATTGCACCCATCGACCAGCCGTACACCAGTGCCACCTTGTGGATGCCGAACACCTCGGCGAGCAGGCGGCGCTGCACCTGTACCGCGTCGAAGTAGGTCACGTTGGGGTAGCGCGTGCCGATGTCCGGCCAGGGAGTGTTCGACGGCGAGCTCGACAGCCCGTTGCCGAACAGGTTGGGGATGACGACGAAGTACCTGGACGTGTCGAGCGCGGCACCATCGCCCACCATGAACTGCGTGTCGTGGTGCTGGGCGCTGTACGAGGTGGGGTAGACGATGACGTTGGACTTGTCCGCGTTCAGCGAGCCGAAGGTCTTGTATGCCAGCCGCATGTGCCTGAAGGTGCGGCCCGACTGAAGCGGCACATGGCCGGCTTCGAACACCTGATAGTCGGATGCGGCAAGGCTGGCGGGTTCATTCATTTTCGATCCTCAGCGCTTGCACGCCCATGATTTCGACCGGCCACTGGGGCCGGCAGATCTTCAATTTGCAGGAAAGGGTCATTGCCCGGAGGCCAAATGTATCGCTGCCGATCGCCTGGTCTTCACGAACGAACTGGGGGTCGTGCCGACGCGGCCTGCCGCCCGGTCACCACATAGAGGCTCGCACTCACAGGTCAAGCAGCTGCTGAGCGACGGCTTCGCGGCACCGAGTCGCGAGGTCTCGAATACCGCTATGGGTCGGGCAGAGACAGTCGCCTCGTCGATCTCGACGACTGGAAGCAGTCGGAGCATCATCGAGCCGGCCGCGCGGTCCGCCGATGATTCAGGTGACTCTCGTGGTACGCCAACGGGTACCTTCGATTGACAGACGGACCCGAACTGGGCGGCTGTTGCGCAATCGCAGCAAGCAGCATCCGACCGATCCGCGCCCTCAAGAAGGCCGTGGCCGTACAGGCTCCCGGCGACAGGTCACTACCACTGCATCATGTCTTGCCTCGACGGCTCGGACGTGAACTTCGAGCAGGCGCATACTGCCATCCGAATCTGTGCTCGCGTCTTGCGGCTCGAAGCCGGAGGAGGCCATGAATGACTACGCGCAAACCCACGAAGAGTAGGAAGAGTGCGTTGGTTTGGCGCATCATCGCCGAGGCCCCGCAGGGGCAGTGGGTCGACCCAACCAAGTCTCGAAACGAACCGTCAAAGGAGAACTTGCCGGAAGTTTCATACGGGGGTTGGGCGTCGTCGTCTTTTGACCTCTTGAGTGGCGTTGACGTCAGCGACGACCCGCACACCGTGCCCGACGCTCTCTTCGATGAGCTGTTTCCGCCGAAACAGGACGGGCCGGAAGACCCTGATGGGTCCAGTTCGTCTGAGCAAGACGGCCCGTCGCGGCCCTGAATTTCGGCTCGGCAGTCTCGGGGCACTTGCCGATACCCCGCCGTCAGGCCCTCCAGGATCCTGCCGTGAACGAGGCCATAGTCGTCATAGACGTCTGGCACGTTGACCGTTCCGGGGAAGTCAAAGTGTCCTGGGTTGGACGGCATCGGCGTTCGACATCATGGAACGAATCGACCCAGGCGCCTTTGGCACCGACATCAAGCGGCCCCTGCATCGCTGAGTCATCAGGCAAAGGTGCTGAATTCTTGAGCCAACGCACTGCTCGCTTCGTCGCGATGGGGCTCAATGTTCGGATTGCTTTGCTTTATGGAGGCGGTCATGTCTCGAAAGCTGCGCTTCGTTCCAGCGCGCCTGCCTGTGGCGCACAGACGCCAGGTGCTCAAGTCGTTGGCTTTCTTGGTGTGTCTGCCGGCAAACCGGGGGGCAGGGGCGGCGCCATATCCGGCCACGATCGCGGCGATGCAGAGCGCGCGCGAGACCGAGAGCAACGTCTACTACCACTACACCGAGTTCGCTCGGCGCGCCCAACAGGAAGGCTACCGGGGTGTGGCCTATCTGTTCACCGCCTTGGCCGCATCGGAACAGGTGCACGCCACCAACTTCGGCAAGATCCTCACGCGGCTGAACGTGGAGTTGGCACCGATCACGAAGCCCACGGTTCGCGTGGGCAGCACGCGCGAGAACCTGATCCTTGCCGCCGACGGCGAAATGCATTCGATTGAGGCCTTCTATCCGAAACTGCTGGAACAGCTCAAACCCGAGGCCAACGAGGAGGCCATCACCCTGGTGCGCTACGCCTGGGCCTCAGAGCAACAGCACCGCGACAAGATCAAGCAGATCCAGCGCTGGACGAGCACGTTGTTCGAGACGGTCGCACACACGATCGATGAGAAGACGGGTCGCTATTTCGTCTGCCAGATATGTGGTTCGACTGTGAATGCCATGCCACCGGACATGTGCCCGATCTGCAAGCTCCCGCCCGCCCACTACCGCAGCATCGAGCCGCCCACCTGAGCGACATACGGCTTGCACACAATCTTGCACACCACGTTCGCGCAAATTTGAACCGTTGCGATGGCCACATCCACCCTCTTTGCCATTGTCACAACGCTGCTCTTGACCCTGACAGGAGCACAGACCGCGGCTGCCCAGGACTTCGCGGACGAGCGACGGCGGATGGTGGAAGACATCAGCGCGCTCGTTCGTGAAACCCGCGCCGAGGTCGGCAAGCAGGCCTTCGACGAGCGTGTCATGGCCGTCATGGCGCGGGTGCCTCGACACGAGTTCGTCCCTACGAGCCAGGTAGCCTCTGCCTATCGGAACCGGCCCTTGCCAATCGGCCACGGCCAGACCATCTCGCAGCCGTACATCGTCGCGCTGATGACCGATCTGGCCCGGGCCGGACTTGGCGACACGGTGCTCGAGGTCGGTACCGGCTCGGGCTACCAGGCGGCGGTGATGGCCCACCTCGCCAAGGCCGTGTACACGATCGAGATCATCGAGCCCTTGGGGCTGCAGGCCGCGCAGCGCCTGAAGACGCTGGGGTACACCAACGTTGAGGTGCGCGTCGGCGACGGCTACCATGGGTGGGCAGAACATGCGCCGTACGATGCCATCCTCGTCACCGCGGCGGCCAGCCACATCCCGCCGCCGCTGATCCGCCAGCTCAAGCCCGGCGGCAGGATGGTGATTCCGGTGGGCGCATCGTTCATGGTCCAGCAGCTCATGCTGATCGAGAAGAATCTCGACGGCACCATCTCGAGCCGGCAGATCCTGCCGGTGAACTTCGTGCCGCTGACCGGCCGGCGCTAGGCCGGCACGGGCTGTCGATGACCACGACACGCCTGCGGACCGAGGGCGCAGCGGGCCCGCCGTTGATCGCCGTGGCGCTGATCTCGGCCGCCGCACTGGCGTACGAGATTCTCCTGATGCGGCTGTTCTCGATCGTGTTCTGGTATCACTTCGCGTACATGATCATCAGCCTCGCGCTGCTGGGCTACGGCGCCGCTGGCGCCTTGCTGACCATGGCACGAAGCGCGGTCGAGCAGCGATTTGCGCCGCTGTTCAGCGCCGCCGCCGCGGCCTTCGGTGTCAGCGCCATCGGCTGCTTCGCGCTGGCGCAGCGCGTGCCGTTCAGTCCACTGGAAATCCTCTGGGATCCGCGCCAGCCGGCCTACCTGCTGGCGGTGTACCTGCTGCTCGCACTGCCCTTCCTGTGCTCCGGCGCCTGCGTCTGCATGACCTTCTCGAGATGGGCTGGCATGCCCTCGCGCATCTACAGCTTCGACACCCTGGGCGCGGGGGCGGGATGCCTGGGCATCATTGCCATGCTGTTCGTGCTGTCTCCGCAGGACGCATTGATGCTGATCGGCGCCCTGGGATGGCTTGCCGCGGCGGTGGCGTGGCTCCAATGCGGCGACCGGCGGCGCTGGCCGGCGCTGCCGATGCTGGCCGCGGCGGGCTTGTGCTTGCTGCTGCCGCAGGCCTGGGTCGCACCCACGATGTCGCCGTACAAGGAGCTGTCGCAGACCCTGCGCATCCCCGGCACTCGGGTGGTCGAAGAGCGGTTCAGCCCCTTGGGCCTGGTCAGCGTGGTCGAGAGCCCGCAGGTGCCGCTGCGTCACGCGCCGGGCCTGAGCCTCACGGCGACGGTCGAGCCGCCGCCACAGCTCGGCGTGTTCATCGACGGCGAAGGGCTCAGCGCACTCACCCGCTTCGACGGGCGGCGCGACAGCCTCTCCCACCTCGACCAGATGACCTCGGCGCTGCCCTACCACCTGCTGCGTCACCCTCGCGTGCTGGTGCTGGGCGCCGGCGCGGGGGCGGACGTGCTGCAGGCCCGCTACCACGACGCCGAGCGGATCGATGCCGTGGAGCTGAACCCCCAGGTCGTCGATCTGGTTCGGCGCCGCTATGCGGACTATGCGGGCGGCATCTATGCGGAAGGCCTCTCCGCGGGCCAGGTGCGCGTGCACATCGCCGAAGCGCGCGGCTTCGTCGCCGCCAGCGCGGAACGCTACGACCTCATCCAGGTGGCGCTGCTCGATTCCTTCAGCGCCTCCTCGGCTGGTCTGTACGCGCTGTCGGAGAACTACCTCTATACGATCGAAGCCCTGCAGGACGATCTGCGGCACTTGCACGAGGGAGGCCTACTCGCGATCACGCGCTGGGTCACGCTGCCGCCGCGCGATGCGCTCAAGCTCTTTGGCGCGGCCGTGGCGGCCCTGCAGCGCTCGGGCGTGGCCGACCCCGCATCCCGGCTGGCGCTGGTGCGCAGCTGGCAGACGAGCACGCTGCTCGTCAAGAACGGTGACTTCGACGCCGCCGACATCGCGGCGATCAAGGCCTTCTGCGCGGAGCGTTCTTTCGATGTGGCCTTCTATCCCGGCATGCGCGCTGACGAAGCGAACCGCTACAACGTAGTCGGGCGCCCCGACCTGTTCGACGCTGCGACGGCACTGCTCGGCCCCGGGCGGGACGAGTTCCTGCACAACTACAAGTTCCATGTCGCCCCTGCCAGCGACGACAGTCCCCACTTCTTCCACTTCTTCAAGTGGCGCTCGTTGCCCGAGTTGCTGTCGCTGAAGGAGCAGGGCGGCCTGCCGCTGCTGGAGTGGGGCTACCCTGTGCTCGTGGCGACGCTCGCCCAGGCAGTGCTCGCAAGCCTGCTGCTGATCGCTGCGCCGGCGGCCTGGGTCACGCGGGCCGGTGCGGGCCAGCGCGCGTCGCTTGCCGGCGCTCGCGGCCGCTTGCTCGTCTACTTCACCGCGATCGGCTTTGCCTTTATGTTCGTCGAGATCGCGTTCATGCAGAAGTTCGTGCTGTTCCTGAGCCACCCGCTCTACGCGGTGGCGGTCGTGCTGTTTGCGTTCCTGCTCTTTGCCGGCATCGGCAGCGGCGTGTCCAAACGCTTGAATGAGGCTGCCACACCGAAGCTGCGCAACCCGCTGGCGGCGGTGGTGCTGGCCATCGGACTGTCGGCCACGCTTGGCCTTGCCCTGCTCTCTTGGCTCTTCGAGCACGCGATGGGGATTCCAGACGCCGCGAGGATCGTGATCTCGGTCGCGCTCATAGCCCCGCTGGCGTTCCTCATGGGAATGCCGTTCCCGTTGGGGCTGGCGCGGGTGGAGGCCCGCGACGCCAGGCTTGTTCCCTGGGCCTGGGGGATCAATGGGTGCGCGTCGGTCTGCGGCGCGGTGCTGGCCACTCTGCTCGCGATCCATGTCGGATTCGCCGCGGTGGTCGTCGTCGCGCTGGTCCTGTACGGGGTCGCGGCCATGGCTCGGCCCTGACACTCCAGGCACAATGTTCGTCATTCCTCGTCATCCGCCCAACTCGCGAAGTTCGAGGAACACTGTCTTGAATCAGGGTCCTGTGGGGTCAAGTAGTACGGGCTGCACGGTGGGTGCACGACGCTGAAATGTCGGCTGGCCCTTCGCCTCCTGGCTGGTGGCATTGTCCCGCTCGTTGTTGAGGCGAACTACCGGATTGGGTCGAGTGCAGGTCCTCGATGCTGCATCTGCGTGACCATGAAGCTGCCGATCGCATTGGTCCATCCAGACTCGCGAATGCCCACGACCGTTACTGTGGCGCGTCGGCGGGCCTTCCCCCTCGACTGGCCAACCGACCTACCGGCGCGGCCCTCACCTCGATTCAGATCTCGTCGAAGTCGCCGACATCGCCAGCGTCGGCAACGTCGGCAACGTCGGTCCCGGTGTCCCCGGCCGTAGCATCGGCATCCGAGTCGCCGACCGCGATATCGCCGGCACCTGAATCAGCGAAGAACGACTGGGCGATGGCACTGCCGATAACAACGCCGGCCATGCTCGCCAGGAACGAGCCGGCCATCATGCCGCCCATGCCGCCTCCTCGGCCGCCCATGCCATTGAAGCTGCGCTCCAGCGTGCCGGGCTGACGGACCTCAGCACGCGTGGCCAAGCGCGCCAGCGACTGCGGGTCCGCCTTCAGGGTGCCCGCGGTTGCGGAACGCTCCGCCTCGGGCATTTCGGCCGCCAGTTGTTGCAGCAGCAGTGTCCGCTGTTCGGGCGTGAGCTTGGCAAAGGCCTCGGCATGCGCCTGCTCAAGGGTCTGCGGCGGGGCCGTCTGCAGCATGTAGCGGTAGCGGGCAATGGCCTGCTCATCCGCCGTCGGCGTCGCAACACCTGCGACCGGGCGTTGCGCCCGCCGGGGTTCATCTTCACGACCCAACAGCTTGTCCAGAATTCCCATGCTCACAACTCCTGCGGTCAATTTTTGGTGGGACAGGCGACGCATGCCTCACTTAGATTAGACGAGCCGACGCCGATAAGGTTCGTCACGCGTGGCCGCCGGGGCGCGGTAAACTGGATCAGGGTCGAGCCTGCCGGCCCCGCGTGCGATTTTGGCGGCGATAGCCCGTCACCGACGCTGACGATGCCGGTCACCTGTCGTTGTCCCACGGCGATCGCGGCAACCCGTTGTTGCTGTCCATGGCGCACTCCATACAGCCCTGTGAAGCCGATGGGGGTCACGCTGGCGATGCTGGCCCTTTGGCGGAACCGATCGGCACACGCTCACGCGTGCGGGCTGCCCTTCATGGCCCCAGGCGGTACTCGTCTTGCGCACCCATGCACACTGCGCGCTTTGCCCGCCGTTCACCATGATCGACTTGCACCAGCTCTCGATGCACTACGCGCTGCCCAGTGGCCAGCGCATCGAGGTGCTGCGCCACATCGACCTGCACATTGCCGCCGGCCAGAGCGTGGCCGTGGCCGGTCCCTCGGGCTCGGGCAAGACCTCGATGCTGCTGCTGCTGGCCGGGCTGGAGCAGCCGGCGGCCGGCCATGTGGCCATCGACGGCGTGCGCCTGGACACGCTGGACCGTGACGCGCTCGCCGACCTACGCCGCGACCGCATCGGCATCGTCTTCCAGTCCTTCCACCTGCTGCCCAGCCTGACGGCGCTGGACAACGTGGCGCTGCCGCTGCAGATTGCCGGCCGCGCCGATGCCATGGCTCGCTCGCGCGACATGCTCGCCCGCGTCGGCCTGGCCGCGCGCGGCGGCCACTACCCGGGACAGCTGTCGGGCGGCGAACAGCAGCGTGTGGCCATCGCCCGGGCGCTAGTGCACCGGCCGCGCCTGCTGCTGGCCGACGAGCCTACCGGCAACCTCGATGACGCCACCGGCGCGGCCGTGCGCGAGCTGCTTTTCGAGCTCAACCGCGACAGCGGTGCCACGCTGGTGCTGGTCACGCACGACATCGACTTTGCCGCGCGCTGCGACCGCGTGCTCAGGCTGCACGACGGCCGCCTGCACGAGGGCTTTGGACCCCATGCGGCCGTGCCACCGCCGCCCACGCATGCCGGTGCCCTTCCTGCTTAGCCTGGCCTGGCGCGACCTGCGCGCCAGCGGCCGCACGCTGTGGGTGTTCTGCGCGTGCCTGGCCCTGGGGGTGGCGCTGGTCGCCGCCGGCGGCGGGCTGTACGGCCATGTCGCCGGCAGCCTGATGGGCCAGGCGCGCGCGCTGTTCGGCGGTGACCTGATGATCTGGCACCACCAGCCGCTGAGCGCCGACGAAGAGGCCTGGCTGCGTGATCGCGGCACGGTCTCGCGCAGCATCGAGCTGCGCACCATGCTGCGCAATGCCGAAGGCCGTGCCCAGCTGGTCGAGCTGCAGGAGGCCGATACGCGCTACCCGCTGGTCGGCCGCCTGACGCTGGCCGCGCCCGCGACCGACGGCGATCCGCTGCCCGAACTGCTGGCCGAGCGTGACGGCCGCTGGGGAGCGGCGCTCGATGCGGTGCTGGCGCAGCGTCTGGGCCTGTTGGTGGGCGACCGGGTCGACGTCGGCGATGCCGTGCTCGACGTGCGCGCCATCGTGCTGCACCAGCCCGATCGCAGCCTGCGCGCCGACTGGGGCGCGGCCCCCGTGCTGGTGGCCGACGGCGCACTGGCCGCCACCGGCCTCGTGCAGCCGCTCAGCCGCGTGCAGTACCGCTACCGCCTGCGCCTGGACGACGGCAGCAGCGCAGCCGCGGCGCGGCGCGACTTCGTCGCTGCCTTCGCAGGTTCCGACGCCGACATCCGCAGCTTCGACGAGCGCAGCGACCGCATCAGCGAGGTGCTGGGCCAGATCGGCTCGGGCTTGCTGCTGGTGGGTTTTTCGGCGTTGTTCATCGGCGGGCTGGGTGTGTTCAACAGCGTGCAGGCGCATCTGCAGGGCAAGCTCGGCACGCTGGCCACGCTGCGCGCCCTGGGCCTGCGCGACGCCCGTCTGGCCGGCCTGGTGCTGCTGCAGATCCTGCTGCTGGCGCTGGGGGCCAGCACCGTGGGCGCGCTGGCCGGTGCCGGCCTGGCGCTGGCCGGTGGCGCGCTGGTCGGCGAACGCCTGCCGCTCGATGCCGGCTGGGCTGCGGCCATCGCACCGCTGTTGCCGGCCGCGGCCAGCGCCATCGCCTTCGGCGTGCTGACCGCGCTGACCTTCGCGCTGCCGGCGCTGGGCCGCGCACTCACGGTGTCGCCGGCCGCACTCTTTCGCGGGCTGGACGGCCAGATGCTGCGCACGCCGCGCATCGCCTGGCTGCTGACCGGCGCCTGCGCGCTGGCCGTGGTGGCGCTGCTGCTGGTGCTGCTGCCCGATGCGCGCTTCGGTGCCGCCTTCGTCGCCGTCACGCTGGGCCTGCTGGTGCTGCTGGAGGGGGTGTTGCGCCTCTTGCGCGTCGCGGCCAGCTGGGCGTTGTCGCGGCCACGGCTGGGCCCGGGCTACGAATGGCGGATCGCGCTTGCCGGGCTGCAGCGCCCGGGTTCGCCGCTGCGCGCGGCGCTGCTGTCACTGGGCTCGGCACTGACGCTGTTGGTGGCCTGCACGCTGGTGGTGGCCACGCTGCTGCGCACCGTCAATGACACCGTGCCGGCCAACGCGCCGGCGCTGGTCTTCTACGACGTGCAGACCGAGCAGCTGCCGCTGCTGCGCCAGGCGCTGCAGGCCGCACCCAGCCTGCGCGATCTGCAGACCGCGCCGCTGGTGCTGGGCCGCGTGGCCGCAGTCAACGGCGTGGCGCTGCGCGACAGCGGCGACGGCGAACGTGTGCGCGAGGCCCGCGACGAACACAAGCTGAGCACGCGCGACGGCAACTTCGACGATGTGGTGGTCACCCACGGCGCGTGGTGGCCCGAAGGCTATGCCGGGCCGCCGCTGCTGGCGATGGAGGACCGCGAGGCCGAGCAGTTGGGCATACGCGTCGGCGATGCGCTGCGCTTCGAGATCCTGGGCCGCAGCGTCGACGCGCGGGTGGCGGCCATCTATGCGCAGCGCCGCATGCAATCGCGGCTGTGGCTGGAGGCGATCTTCAGCGACGGTGTGCTCGAGCCCTTCATCACCCGCCATGTCGGCGCGGCGCGTCTGGACGCGGCCGATGCCATCTCCGCGCAGGACCGCCTGGCGGCGCTGGCGCCCAACATCGTCAGCGTGCGCACCGAGAGCGTTCTGCAGGCCACGCGCGCCATCATGGGCAGCGCCCGCGCGGGCCTGGCGGTGATTGCCGGTGTGTGCCTGGCCGCCAGCCTGCTGGTGCTGGCCAGCGTGGTGGTGGCAAGCCGCGCGCGCCAGGTCTACGAGGCCAGCGTGATGCACACGCTGGGCGCGCGCCTGTCCAGCCTGCGGCGGGTGCTGCGCTGGGAATACGCGCTGCTGGCGGCGGTCACGGCGGCCTTCGCCACGGTCATCGGCAGTGCGCTGGCCCTGGTGCTGCTGCAATGGCGGCTGGAGCTGAACGGCGCGGGCCTGCTGTGGACCGGTGCGCTGACGGCCGTGGGGGTCAGCGGCTTGAGCCTGGGGTTGGGCGCGCGCATCCTGCTCGGGCAGATGAGCATCGCACCGGCGCGGCTGCTGCGCGGCGGTGCTTGATTGCGAATGCTGACCGGCTTCATCTCATAGCTGGCGCAAACGCTGTATCCACATGTTTGGCGAGTTTTGCCAACCTGTTCCTGCTCTACAGGGCTTCGCACGGGATCTTCGTCGAGGCCGAGGCACGCCAACAGCATGGCGCGGCGCCAACCGACACCGCGAGTGACCTCGTAAGTACAATCAGGCGCTCATGTCGCCGCGGGTCCTTGCTCTCATCCTCGCACTCGTTCTGTTCTGGTCCGGTTTCACGACACAGGAGCAGGCGGTTCTGTTCGCATCGGCGAGCACCGAGCAGGTAGACAGCCTGCCGGGTGATCTGCCGCAGCCTGTTGACGATGGCTCGATCGACGATCACCACCTGGACGACCAACCGGGACAGACGCTGGCTGAGGGCGCTATGGACCCGCTTCCCTTGCTGATGGCGCAGCCTGCTGCCGGGGCTCCCATTCTTGCGATGTCCAGGCCGCGTCCGTACGCGACTGCCTTCTGGCTCGCACCCTGTCTGGCCGGGCCGCAGCGCCCGCCCTGCGCGACGCACCTCGTCGCCTGACCCTGCCGCGGCGCGGCCGCGGCAACTACGACACACGGCCTCGCGACACTCGTCGCGCCAGCACGCGCCTGTCGTCGGCTCGGTCCTCGCGCCGATGCCTTGATCCTCCTACTCGTTCTATTTCAAAGGAAAGTCATGACCCCCATCGTTGAACCCTTCCCGACCACCGCAAACCCCGCGCTCGCAGTCGAACGCAATCGCGTACTGCGCAACACCTACTGGCTGCTGGCCCTGTCGATGGTGCCCACCGTGCTGGGCGCCTGGATCGGTGTGAGCACCGGCCTGGCGCGCGCGATGTCGCCGGGTATCGGCCTGGTAGTCTTTCTCGTCGGCGCCTTCGGCTTCATGTTCGCGATCGAGAAGACCAAGAACTCGGCCGCCGGCGTGCCGATGCTGCTGGCCTTTACCTTCTTCATGGGCCTGATGCTGTCGCGGCTGGTCGGCTCGGTGCTCGGGCTGGCCAACGGCGCGAGTCTGGTGATGACGGCCTTCGCCGGCACCGGGGCCATCTTCCTGGGAATGGCCTCTTTGTCGTCGATCATCAAGCGCGACCTGAGCTCGATGGGGAAGTTCCTGTTCATTGGCGCGATCATGTTGCTGGTGGCCGGCATCGCCAACGTCTTCCTGCAATCGAGTGCGCTGATGATCACCCTGGCGGTGCTGGCCATCGGCATCTTCTCGGCCTTCATCCTGTATGACCTCAAGCGCGTGCAGGACGGCCACGAGACCAACTACATCAGCGCCACGCTGGGTGTGTATCTGAGCGTGTACAACGTCTTCCAGTCGCTGCTGGCGCTGCTGGGTATTGCCGGCACCCGCGACGAGTGAGGCCGCGATTGTCCGGGCAGTCGCGGCTATGAGCCGCGACGGTGCGCCCGCGGCGTCGCGCCCCCGGCCGTTGTCGCAGTTGCTGACCGAGATGGCCGCTGATGGCTCGCGCGAGCGCGTCTCGATCGCCGACCTGCTGCTCGCGCTGCAGGACCGCGCGCTGGCGGCACTGCTGCTGATCTTTGCACTGCCGAACGTGATCCCGGTGCCACCGGGCACCTCGGCCTTGCTTGGCGCGCCGTTGTTGTTTCTGGCGGCGCAACTGGCCTTCGGCATGCGCCCCTGGCTGCCCCGGGTGATCGCCGAGCGTTCGATGCCACGCGCCCACTTTGCAGCACTCATCACGCGGGCGACGCCGTGGCTGGCGCGCGCCGAGCGGCTGCTGCGGCCACGCTGGAGCGTGCTTTGCCGGCCGCCGGCCGAGTACCTGGTGGGCGGAGTCTGCCTGCTGCTTTCGCTGATCGTGTTTCTGCCGATCCCGCTGGGCAACATGCTGCCGGCGCTGGCGATCTGCCTGCTGGCGCTGTGCATCCTCGAACGCGATGGTCTGTGGGTGTTGGCGGGCCTGCTCGGTGCGACGGCCGGGGTGGCCCTGGCGTGGGGCGTGCTTTACGCGCTGCTGCGCGCCGCGGTCTTCATCATCGGCAACGCCTTTCGGTGATGAGCCTGATGGGTTTGCGGCCCACCCAGCGTGCTCGCTTGATTCGAATTCGTGCGCATTCGCGCGTGTCCTGAGGTGTCCCCATGGAGATTGCTTTACTGTCTGGCCTGATCGTCCTGAATGACTTGTTCGCCATGTCGGAGATCGCACTGGTCACGGCGCGCAAGGCGCGGCTGCAGCGGCTGGTCGACGAGGGCGACGCCGGGGCCCGCGCGGCCGTCAAGCTGGGCGAGGACCCGACCCGCTTTCTCTCGACCATCCAGATCGGCATCACCTCGATCGGCGTGCTCAACGGCATCGTTGGTGAGGCGACCCTGGCCGCGCCCTTGGCCATCTGGCTGAAGACGCTCGGGGTGCCGGCGCCGTATGACGGCTATGCAGCCACCGGGCTGGTGGTGCTGCTGATCACCTACTTCTCGATCGTGGCGGGTGAACTCGTTCCCAAGCGCCTGGGCCAGACGCACCCCGAAACGCTGGCCAGGCTGGTGGCGCGGCCCATCAACTGGTTGGCCATTGCCACCAAGCCCTTCGTGCGCCTGTTGTCGGTGTCGACACAGTTGCTGCTGCGCCTGCTGCGCGTGAAGGACGGTGCCGGCAATGCCGTCACCGAAGACGAGATCCACGCGATGTTGGCCGAAGGCACCCACGCCGGCGTGATCGAATCGCACGAGCACGCCATGGTGCGCAATGTCTTCCGTCTTGACGACCGGCAGATCGGCTCGCTGATGGTGCCACGCAGCGACGTGGTGGTCCTCGATGTCGATCTGCCCTTCGAGCAGAACCTGGCGCGCGTCGAGGCATCGGACCATGCGCGCTTCCCGGTGGTGCGCGGCGGCCTCAACGATGTGGTGGGCGTGGTCAACGCGCGGCAGTGGCTGTCGCACGCGCTGCGCAACCCCGACCACGATCTCGTGAAGCAGCCAATGAAGACACCGCTGTACGTGCCGGAGACGCTGACCGGCATGGAACTGCTGGACAACTTCCGCTCGTCCGACGTGAACATGGCCTTCGTGATCGACGAATACGGCGAGGTTCAGGGCATCGTCACGCTGCAGGACCTGATCGAGGCCATCACCGGCGAGTTTCATCCCCGCGACCCCGAAACCTCTTGGGCCGTGCAGCGCGCGGACGGCAGCTGGCTGCTCGACGGGCGCATCCCCGTGCCGGAACTCAAGGACCGGCTGGGCCTGGATGCCGTGCCCGAGGAGGACCGCGGGCGCTACCACACGCTCAGCGGCATGTTGATGCTGCTGACCGGCCGCCTGCCCAAGGTGGCCGATACCGCGGACTGGGAACGCTGGCGCCTCGAGATCGTCGACATGGACGGCAAGACCATCGACAAGGTGCTGGCCACGCGCCTGCCGGAACCGCCGACAAGCGACGGCGACGCTGAGACGGGGTGATGGCGTCTTCTCCTGTCCTTGCAGTCGCGCACAGCACGCCGGCTGTCGCGACATCTTGGCACTGCGCGGTTCTACTGGCCGTGGCGGCGCTGTGCACCGGGTGCGTCGATAGCTACCCCACAGAGAATGTGGTTACCGTCAGTCCCTACGAGATGACCCAGCTGCAGCGTATCGAGGCCTTGAACGCGCTGGGTGCTCAGGGACGAAATAGGCAGAGGTGGCGCTATGCCATCGAGGCCGGATGTGTGTTGAGCGTCAGTCATCGGCCCGCGGGTGCCGGCTGGGCAACGACGAGTTACCGGCTCGATGAGACATCCATCGAAACCGGCTACGACAAGGTGGAAGATTCGCACTACCTGGAACTGGCCGGCGATAGCGCCGCGGCACCCGTGCGCGTGCTGGCCGGCGCTGATCGCTTGGCGGCCCAGCAAGGCAGCCTGCTGCTGAAGCTGCTCAAGCGCGACTGCCGCGGCGAAAGGCTTTCATCGGCGGGCTGATCGGCGAACAGTGCTTACCCGTCGTCGATTCAGCAAGACAACGAATTTCAACAGCTGGGAGCAAGTGCGGGGTATGTTTGGTCAGACCGGCTTTTTCGCCCGTCGCTGGCGGGGCGAGGTCCCGCTGCAGGTCGTGTTCTGGCGTGACATGCTGGGCATCGCGACATTCATCAACCTGCTGGCCAGCTTCATGGCCTTGATCCTGGCTTCACAGGGCGTGGATCTGCGAGTTGCAGTTGCTTTGCACTTTGCACCTATCGCCTACAACATCTTCTTGTTCATGAGCGTTTGGCGCTCACCGCAATGCACGGTTTTCAAGAAGGCCTTTTCTCTCGCGTGGCTGGCTGCAATGACGATCGTTTGAGCAGGCGAACGTCGGGCCGTCGCACAGCGGGCTCAGGGTTGGTACGCCGCGCGATCATGCTGATCCGCTGATCCAACAAAGGCTGCCGTTCGATTGAGCAACTGTGAGGCTGCTTTGCGGCGACCTATCCGAACTGCGGAAGGACCGGATAGGGTCGAGCCTTGACAGCCGTCTCTCCCCCGGATGGCCACTTCAAATTCCCCCACCTGTGGCCACTCAAACTCCCCCAGGCAGGACGGTCGGATTATGGGTTTCCTAGACGCTGTGTGAGTTGATCGCGAGGGTGCCGATGCTGGGAGCTGCCTGAGCGGGCTTCAGTCGCCTTTTGGCCTGGTGCGGGGCGTTGGCCATCGGAAGTGGTTTGGTTGCCTGTTTCAATCGGCTGTTCGGGCAAGCGAAGCGCGTCAGGCCGTAGGCATCGGCCGGGGAGCGGTGGGCAAGCCACGGACCCCGCAGGGGCCGTCCACAGGGTTGTCCTGTGGGCGGGTGGCTTGTCCACGGCGGGCGCGAGCTGCCTGGCCTGGATCGAGGGTTGTCGGGGCCCTGCCAGGCCAAGGCTGCGGGGGCTACCTGAGCGGCCAGGGCGCCTGCTCAGGGGCTCTCGGCGGCATTCATCGCGATGCGCGAGGCTGCCTCCTTGAGGCGGTAGCTCTTGCCCTCGAACTCGAGCATGGCCGCGCGGTGCATGAGGCGATCCAGGATGGTGGTGGCCATGGTGGCGTCGCCAAGGTACTTGCCCCAGTCCTGCACGACGCGGTTTGACGTCACGACGATGCTGCGGCGCAGCTTGTAGCGCCGGTGCACGACGGTCTGCAGCAACTCGGCGCTGGCCTCGGAGATACGCCTGGCCAGGAACAGATCGTCGAGCACGACCAGGTCGGGCTCGACGAAGCTGCGCAGCAGCGCGGCCTGCTCGGCAGTGCTGCCCAGGGCGTAGCGCGCGAACTCGGTGTCGGCCTCGACGTAGCGCACGTCGAAGCCCTGCAGCGTGGCTTGGTAGGCCACGGCCTTCGCAACATGGCTCTTGCCGGTGCCGGGCTTGCCGATGATCAGCGCATTGCCACCTTCGCCGATGAACTTCAGGGTGTGCAACTCGAAGCAAGCCTGGCGCGGCAGCTTGGGGTTGAAGCGCCAGTCGAAGTCGGCGAGTGTGGGTCGCTCGTCCAGGCGTGAGTGCTTGAAGCGCCGCTCGGTCAGGCGCGAGCGGCGCCGGTCGAGCTCGTCCTGCAGCATCGCCGCGAAGGTGTCCAGGAAGGGTTCCTGGGTGCTTTGGGCTTGCATCACGCGGGTGCTCAGGGTGGCGGCGATGCCCGACAGGCGCAGCTCGCGCAGGGCGCGTTCGATCTCTTGCATGTTCATGTGTTGATCTCGGTGATGGTGGTGTTCGCAGTGCCGGTGCCGGGCTGTGCGGCGCCGCGCGCGAACAGCTCTGCGTAGTCGTCGGTGCTGCGGATCAGCGGGTCGTCCTGGGTCAGCGCGAGCTCGCCCTGCACCGGCTCGGCGTCGGCGCGGTCGATGGCCGCCAGTGCCTCGGTGACCAGCCGCTCGGTGGCGACCTTGACGTGCCGGTAGCTGTAGATGCCGTCGGCCAGGGCCCGCGCGCAGGCGCTGTTGACCAGGCGGCGGGGGTAGCGCTCGGCCAGGCTGACGATGCCCCACAGCTTGCGTTGCCCGACGCGGCCTTCGATGGCGAACAGCAGCTCGCACAGCCGGGCCGCGTCGGCCCCGATGGCCTTGGCCTGGGCCAGGATGTGGCGCGTCTCGCGCGACGGGTTGAACACGCGCTCGTCGTCGGGCAGCACCACGGTGCCCGGGCGTTCGGCACGGGGGTGGGTGCGCAGCAGGGCCTGAGAGGTCAGGTCGCGGATCTCGATGCGGTGCTCGAACACGCGCACCAGCACCTTGCTGCCGATGGGTGCCGGACGAGCCGCGTAGCTGCTGTGATCGACACGCACGCAGCTGTCGTCGCAGACCGTACGCTGGGCTTCGGTGAAGTACTGCATCCCCATCAACGGCAAGGGCTGCAGGTGGGGACCCTCTTCCTCGAACATGGCCTGCACCTGGCGGCGTTCGCTGCCGTGGATGCGCAGGGCCGCCCACTTGGCCTCCCAGTTCGCAAGGAAGGTGTTCTGCTCTTCGATGGACTCGAAGCGCCGGCCCTTCAGTGCCGTGGCCTGGGTGTGGCCGATGGCATGTTCGACGCTGCCCTTGCGGTTGGGGTCGCGCACGCGCGCCGGGTCGGCCACCACGCCGTAGTGCGCCAGGGCTGCGGCATAGACCGGGTTGAGCTCGGGCTCGTACAGGTCGGGCTTGAGCACGCCCTCCTTGAGGTTGTCGAGCACGACGTAGCGGCAACTGCCGCCGAAGTAGCGCCAGGCTTGCTCGTGCAGCCGCGCCCAGGCCTGCTGGCTGGAGCGCCAGACCACACAGCGGTAGCTGCGCCGCGAGTAGCGCAGCGTGGCCACGAACAGCCGCGGCTTGCGCCAGCGCTCGGTGCCCGGCACGCGCGTGAGAGCCCCCTCGCCGTAGTCGACCTGCATCTCTTCGCCCGGCACGAAGGCCAGGCGGTCGAACTGCTCGGGCTCGCGGTGGCGCAGCTTGCCCGCGAAGCGCTTGACGGAGTTGTAGGCGCCGGCGTAGCCGTGCAGATCCACCAGGTCCTGGTAGATGGCCACGGCGTTGCGACGCAGCCGAAGCTGGGCCTCGATGAAGGCGCGGTGGGGTTCGCAGGCCGATGCCGTTGGCGCAACAGCCGGCGGCGTCACTGCCGGCGCCGGTGCCGATGCCGGTGGCCGGGGTGGGGGAGTTTGCTCTGCCGATCCGGCGGCCACCGTCGGGCAGCCGGTGGCCACCCCGGGGGAATTTGCTGCAGCGGTAGCGGCGAACCGCTTCTGGTAACCGCGGATCGTCTTGCGATCGATCCCCGTGACGCGCTGGATGTCACGCTGGCTGGCGCCGGCCTCCAGCAGCGTCCAGACGGTTGTCTGTAGATGTGGCTTCAAGACGTTCACTCCTTGTTTCCCCTCGATATAGAGGGGTGGAAAGTAACGTCCTGCTCAGCCCTGACGAGCCGGCCTCGCCGGCCCTCTCAGCGCCTCATCGAAGCACGATCAGGGTGGGGGAATTTGAGGTGGCCATGGGTGGGGGAGTTTGGGTGGCCACCAGGGACTCGTGCGCGCCTGGCTCGAGCAGCAAGACGCTCACATCGCCGTGGCTGCGTTGCCGCCCTACGCGCCGGAGCTCAACCCGGTCGAGGCCATCTGGGCCTACCTGAAGAAATACGAGATCGCCAA
>Ga0316613_10000866_pt1 | contig 22139 bp, 19 predicted proteins | sample OWC_soil_day10_C_2_FD_207647 | JGI IMG/M metagenome (GOLD analysis project Ga0316613, IMG submission 207647) | Wetland soil microbial communities from Old Woman Creek delta, Ohio, United States - OWC_soil_day10_CT_b | ecosystem: Environmental > Terrestrial > Soil > Wetlands | place: USA: Ohio...
CGATCTTGCCGCCACTCTTTTCCTTCATCAGTTCAGCAAACTTCATCAAGCCATCGACCTGCGGATTGCCTTCGACATTGCTCGACGCGAATCTGAGAATGTGTTCCTTGATATCCGCCGCGCTGGCCGACGTAGCCGATAAAACCAGGCCACAAGCCGCCATCGCGACACATACCGTCTTAAACGTCTTCTTCATGAGTCATCTTCTCCTGTTGAAAAACACCGGCCATCTTCGCCGGACTGGACGCGTCTTTGCAGCGATCCGCTAATAGCCGGCGCGATGAGCCGTCTCCCGTGTTGGCGGCGTTCGGCGCAGGTGGTGGATACTGCTGCAACAGCTGCGAGGCAGGACCTTGCGCCGAGTCGCTGCGGGTGTCAACGATGCGGTCGTGACGCTGACTGACAAATTTTTTTGCTGCTTGCGAGGTTATGAGCGATAATCGCGCGCTGCAGAAGTTCCGCAGGAGTTCTCATGACAGACAAACCTGACCTTGATCGAAGCGACTGGATCGCTGGCCTTGAAAAAGGCATCCGCATCATCGAAGCTTTCAACGATGCTCATCCGCGACTGACGCCGTCGACCGCTGCGCGGCGCACCGGGATCACGCGCACGGCGGCGCGTCGCTACTTGCTGACGCTGCAGCACCTCGGCTATGTCGAGAGCGATGGGCGCCTGTTCTGGCTGACGCCGCGCGTGCTGCGGCTGGGCTGGTCGTATTTCGACTCGGCCAAGCTGCCGCGCGCGGTCCAGCCTCACCTGCAGCGAATCAGCGTGGCTCTGGGCGGCGCCACTTTTTTCGCAGTGCTCGACGAGGATGAAGTGATGTTCGTCGCGCGTGACGGTTCGAGCCTGGTCCAGAACGTCGGCTACGTTCTCGGTGCGCGCATTTCAGCCAATCTGTCGGCTGCCGGGATCGCCATGCTGGCTTGCCTGAGTGACGACGAGGTCGATCGCTGGATCGCCGGACGCCGCTTCATCCAGTACTCGCCCTATACGACGACCACCGTCGAGGGCGTCCTGGAGTGCATCAACAAGGCGCGTCATCTGGGTTACGCGTTGCTCGAGCAGCAACTGGCGATGTCGGTGCGCGGCATCGCCGTGCCGATCCGCAATCGCGAAGGCAAGATTCTCGGCTCCATCAGCGTCAGCCTGCATATGGGGACGGAGACTCCAGAACACGCGGTAGCGCGCGCCCTGCCGCTGCTGCGCGAAGCCGAGTATGCGCTGCTCTCGACGTTTTGAACGCTGGTTTGCGTTGGCGTCTGGGCCGCTGCGCAGCACCTTTTTGCTGCGTCGCTGGTGACCCGTGCAAGCGCAGGGGATATACTCTGCGCTGATAACCCCAAGGGATGAATGCAGCAAATCCCGCCCACGCACAGGAGCCAAGATGACCAACGCCACGGATCGCGAGTCAGTTCCAGAACCCCCGAATCCCATTGGAATGGACGGCATCGAATTCATCGAATTCACGACCTCCAGGCCTCAGGCGCTCGGTGGCGTTCTGGAACGAATGGGATTTCGCCCCATCGCGAGGCACCGTTCACGCGAGGTCGAGCTCTACCGACAGGGGTCGATGAACATCATCATCAACTCCCAGGCCACCGATATCCCGCGCACCGTCGAACCGATCGAACGGCCGATCATCAGCGCGCTGGCGGTTCGCGTTCGCGACGCCGATGCCGCCTACCGCAAGGCGCTCGATCTGGGCGCCTGGGAAATCCCGGTGCGCGCGCGCGCACTTGAACTCAATATTCCCGGGATCCACGGCGTCGGCGAAAGCCTGATCTATTTTGTCGATCGCTACGATGAGTTTTCGATCTACGACATCGACTTTCGGGCGATTCCCGGCGTCGACCCCAATCCGCCGGCAATCGCCGGGCTCAATTTCTTCGGCATCGTCCAGTACGTCGGGATTGACCGAACCAACGACTGGACTGAATTCTATTCGCAGATCTTCGGCTTCATCCCGATCCCGGATACCGTGCGCTTTGGCATCATGCCCCGCGGCTTGCTGCTGCAAAGCCCGTGCAAAAAGTTCTACCTGCAGCTGATCGAGCCCGATGGCGCCGCGCAGTATGCGCCGATTGAAGAACAGCTCCAGCGCATCGGCCTGGGAACGCCCGACGTGATCGCCGCGGCCAGCGAACTCGAGAAACGCGGCATCGAGCTTCTCACCACCGACAAGGTGCACACCAGCGAACGCGGCGCGCTGACCAAGGCGGTTCTTGGCGGCGTGATGTTCGAGCTGGTCCATGCCGAAAGCGGCGAAGCGAAGTCGTCGTCATGAATTTCAACGACTTCGGAATTGACAGCGCGTCGATGGCGGGGTCACTCGAAACCCGCCTGGCGGCGGCCAGGCAGGCGGGTTTTTCGCAGGTGATGATTTCGGCGACCGATATCGTCGGTCATCCGTCGAGTACCGATGCGGCGGTGCGTGCGATTCGTGACAGCGGTCTGCGCGTTACGGGGCTTGAGGCGCTACGCGATTTCGAGGGGCTGACCGGCAAGATGCACGATTACAAGCTCGACGTCGCCAAGTCGATGCTCGTTCTGTGCCATCGAATCGGTGGCCGCCTGCTGCTCACTGAGGCGTCGGCTTCGACCCATGCCGACGTCGATCCGGAGAAGATCGCGCGTGATCTGCGCAAGCTGTCTTTCCTGGCGCTGCCGATGGGAATTCGAATCGCCTTCAAGAGCTTCTCGTGGAGCCGGACGGTCAATAATTTTTCGGCGGCGGCGGAAATCGTTTCCTTGGCCAACTGTCCGAACCTCGGGCTCGCCATTGATGCCTTCGACGTGATCGCCGCCGGGGTTCCGCTCGACGATCTCGATCTGATCCTGCCGCAGCAGATTTTCCTGGTTCAACTGTCGGACTTCATGCTGCAGGAAATCCGATCGACCGAGGAGCAGGCGGCGATGGCTTCGCATTTTCGCGTTTTTCCGGGCGAGGGCGCGCACAGCGAAGAACTCGCCAAATTCATCGTCAAGCTCGAAGAGATCGGTTATTTCGGCGACTACAGTTTCGATGTCTACAACAGCGACTATCTGCAGATGCCGGCCGAATCGATCGCCGCCCGGGCGCAGCGTGCGGCGGACTGGCTCGGTGAGACGGTGCTGCGGCGAACGCTGCCGGTCCCCAATATGGAGCGATTGCGTCGCGCCGGCGCCGATTGAAGAGACGTGGCTGATATCGATGGCCTGAGCGCGACGGCGTGCCATGAGTGCGATCTTTTGCTGCACGAACTGACGCCGCCGATCACCGCCGGCGCCGTGAGTTGTCCGCGCTGCGGCGCAGTGCTTTACCGGGTCAGTCATGACGCGCTCGAACGAACGCTGGCGCTGACCTGCGCCGCGCTGGTGCTGCTGCTGGTCGGCAATCTGTTTCCGATCGTCGGTTTGAACATTCAGGGCCATCATGTTGAAACGACCGTGCTCGGCGCAGCCAGGCAGCTCTGGCGCGACGACATGCCGCTGGTCGCCCTGGTGCTGCTGGCGACGACGGTGCTGATGCCGCTCATTGAACTCTCCGCGCTGGCCTGGCTGTTGCTGCCTCTGCGCAGCGGCCGGCGACCTCCGGGTTTCGTGATGATCTTCCGGGCGCTGCAACTGGCACATCCGTGGGCGATGGTCGAGGTTTTCATCCTCGGCGTGCTGGTTTCGCTGGTCAAACTGTCGCACCTCGCCGATGTGCTGCCGGGACCCGCCATCTGGTGCTTCGGCGCGCTGATGCTGGTGCTCACCGTGCTCAGCTCGCTCTTGGACCATCGCGCTTTGTGGCAGGCTTGGGAGGCGGCGCAAGCATGAACGCGATGAGCGCGCGCGAGCAGGGCTTCGCCTTGTGCGAGGTCTGTGGTCGTCTCGGAAAAATAGCCGAAAGCGAGCGCTGTCTGCGCTGCGGGGCGCGCCTGCACTGGCGCAAGCCGTCCAGCCTGCAGCGCAGCTGGGCGCTGCTGATCGCTGCCTATGCGCTCTACCTTCCCGCCAATCTGCTGCCGGTCATGGAGACGCAGTCATTGTTCGGTGTCCAGAGCGACACCATCATGAGCGGCGTGGCTTTTTTGTGGCATTCTGGCTCGTGGGTGCTGGCGCTGATCGTCTTTTCGGCGAGCATCGTCGTTCCGCTGCTCAAACTGCTTTCGCTCACCGTCCTGCTGATCTCGGTGCAGCGCCGCCGGCCAGGGCCCAGACTACCGCGTGCCCGCCTCTATCGCCTGCTCGAACTGATCGGTCGCTGGTCGATGCTCGATGTCTATGTCGTCGCGATTCTGGTCGCCCTGGTCCAAGCGCAGTCCTTGGCGACGATGGCGCCGGGGCCGGGAGTGTTGGCCTTTGCCGCGGTCGTCGTGCTCAGCATGCTGGCGACCATGGCTTTCGACCCGCGCCTGATCTGGGACCGCGCTGGCGTTCAAAATGAGGAAATCCGTCGTGAATCCAACTGAGCCTGCTGCGCCTGAACATTTGCCGACCGGCCGGGTTAGCCCGCCGCGTCGACGTCTGAACCTGATCTGGATCGTTCCCCTGCTGGCCGTGCTCGTTGGCCTGGGCTTGGTGGCCAAAGCGATTCTGGCGCGCGGCCCCGAAGTGACTTTGCAGTTTGCTCAGGCCGAAGGGCTCGAAGCCAACAAGACGCGCGTCAAGTTCAAGGACGTCGATGTCGGCACGGTCAAGGTGATCGCGCTCAATCCCGACCGCGCATCGGTGCGCGTCACCGTCCAGATGGACAAGCACGCCGAGGGCTTGCTGGTCGAGGATAGCCGTTTCTGGGTGGTGCGGCCGCGCATCGCCGCCGGCAACATCTCGGGGCTGGCGACGTTGCTTTCAGGCGTCTACATCGCGGTCGATCCGGGCAAGTCGGCAGAGGCCCGGGATGAGTTCATCGGCCTCGAAGAGCCGCCGCAGGTCACTTCCAATACGCCGGGACGGCAATTCAAACTCAGTGCCGACGACTTGGGCTCGCTCGATGTCGGCTCGCCGGTCTATTTTCGCCGGATCCGGGTCGGACGCGTCGTCGGTTACTCGCTGCAGAAGGACGGCAGCGGTGTCGACGTACGCGTCTTCGTCGACGCCCCCTACGACCGTTTGGTGACCGAGGCGACGCGTTTCTGGCACGCCAGCGGACTCGAACTCTCGCTCAATGCCGATGGCGTCAAGCTGGACATGCAATCGCTGCTCAGTCTGGCGCTGGGCGGCGTGGCCTTCGCTTCGTCAACGGACGATGCGCCGGCGGCGCGCGCCGAGCCGGCGGCCAGCTACACCCTGCATGCCGATCAGCGTAGCGCGCTGCTGCAACCCGAAAGCCGCATCGAGAAATACGTCCTGACTTTTCACGAGTCATTGCGCGGCCTGGCGGTCGGTGCCCCGGTCGACTACCGCGGGCTGATCGCCGGCGAAGTTTCGCGGATCGGTCTCAATTTCGACTCAGGGGATGCGGAATTCGCCGTCCTCGTCGAGGTCACGCTCTATCCGGATCGCTTCGCCCGGCGAGGTCGCCAGCCCGTCGACAAAGAAATCTCCGATAAGCTGATCCGCCAGACGCTCGACCGGATGGTCGCCAAGGGCTTCCGCGCGCAGGCGCGCACCGGCAACCTGCTGACCGGTCAGCTCTATGTCGCGCTCGATTTCTTTCCGCGTGCCAAGGCAGCGAAAATCATCCGTACGGGTCGTATCCCCGAGTTGCCGACCGAGCCCGGGATGCTCGTTTCCTTGCAGGATCAACTGCTGCCGATCGTCGAATCGCTGCGCCTGACCTTGCAGCACGTCGACGCTCTGGTGCTGCGCGTAGACAAGGAGGTGGCGCCCGAAGTGACCGCCACCTTGCGCGATGCGCGCAAGACGATGGATGTCGCCGACCGCATGCTGGCGACAGCGGACAAGTCGCTGCAGAGCGACGCGCCGCTGCAAGCTGAGTTGCGCGAAACGCTGCGCGAGGTCGGCAAGGCGGCGACGGCAGTGCGCAACCTCGCCGATCTGCTCGAACGGCAGCCCGAATCGTTGATCAGTGGCAAGAAATGAGAGCGAAAATGAAGCGACAAAACCTGTGCTGCAGCCTGCTCGCCAGCGTCCTGCTCGGCGCTTGCGGAACGACCCCGCCACCCGTCTACTACGCGCTCGACGATCGGCCGATGAGCGTCGCGGCGCGCGGCACGACGCCGAGCGTCGCCATCGTTCAGGCCAAGCTCCCCGAAGCACTCGACCGTCCGCAACTGGTGACGCGCAGCGGCGCCAATCGCTTGCAGCTTTCCGAACAGCGCCGCTGGGCCGAACCGCTGCGCTACGAGATCCCGCGCGTGCTCGCCGACGACCTCGGGCGCTTGCTCGATTCGTCTCGCGTCGCCGCCTTGCCGGCCGATGTCCAGCGCTTTTCTGCCGACTTCAACGTGCAGCTCGATATCCAGCGGCTTGATATCGTCGAGGGGCAGGGCGCCGATCTCGACCTGATGTGGTCGCTCGAATCGCGGCAAGGCAAAGTGAGCGTCGGGCGTAGCACGCTGCGCGAGCCGCTGGCAGGGACTGGGGTGGGCGCCGACCCGGTGGCACTGGTCGCCGCGTTGCGCCGCGCGCTCGACCGCGCCGCCACCGAAATCGCCGCCGAAATTCGCCGCCAGAGCGGCGGTACGTCAGCGAAATAAGGCAGAAAACCGCATTCAACACGGAGAACACGGAGACACGGAGAGCACGGAGAGAAACCAAGAGAACGTGCTGCGAAGAAAATCCGATCGCAGGGAGTGCAGCGCCCCGTGGGATGCCGGGCAGAAAATCCAGCAGCGGGGAGAGCAGAGGCGCTTGGGACAGAGCTCAAGCGTGAAAACGATAACCTAGTTAATCACGTTTTTTCTCCGTGCACTCTGTGTCTCCGTGTTCTCCGTGTCGAAAGCGCTATTACGTGGTTTTTCAAGCAGATTAGCCGAGCACCTGCCCGTGCTCGCGTGAATCGTGGAAGCCGACCTTGGTCCATTTTTCACGCGTCACGTCGAGGTTGTAGCGCGTGCTGGCGAGGTAAACCAGGTTGCCGTCCACATCCTTGGCCATGCGGTGCTGCTGCTCGCGCTCGAAATTGCGGCGTGTCAAATCGTCGGGGAAGGTCAGCCAACGCGCGGTGTTGATGTCGGCGGACTCGAAGATGGCGTCGACCTTGTACTCGGTCTGCAGGCGCTGGGCGACGACTTCGAACTGCAGCGTGCCGACCGCGCCGAGCAGCATCGCGCCGCTCGCCAGGTTCTCGAAGACCTGGATCGCGCCTTCTTCGCCGAGTTCCTGCAAGCCCTTCTGCAGCTGTTTGCTCTTGAGCGGGTCGCGCAGCCGAGCGACGCGGAAGAGCTCCGGGGAAAAGTAGGGGATTCCCTTGAAGGCCAGCGTCTCGCCTTCGGAGAGCGTGTCGCCGATGTGCAGCTGGCCGTGGTTGTGGATGCCGATGATGTCGCCGGCGACCGCGTCTTCCATCAGCACGCGTTCGTTGGCCATGAAGGTTAGCGCGTTGGCCAGCTTCATTTCGCGGTCCATGCGCACGTGTTTGACCTTCATCCCCGACGTGTAGCGGCCCGAGCAGACGCGGAAGAAGGCGATGCGGTCGCGGTGCTTGGGGTCCATATTGGCCTGGATCTTGAACACGAAGCCGGTGAACGCTGGCTCGGCCGGTTGTACCTGGCGCGTCCCGCCGTCGCGTTCCTGCGGCGGCGGCGCCCAGTCGATCAGCGCCTGCAGAATTTCCTGGACGCCGAAGTTGTTGATCCCCGAGCCGAAGAAAACCGGCGATTGCTGACCGGCGAGAAAATCGACGAGGTTGAACGGGCTGCTCGCGCTCTGGATCAGATCGACGTCCTCGCGCAGCTTGCCGACTTCGAGTGGGAACTGTTCGTCGAGCACCGGGTTATTGATGCCGTCGAGCTGTTCCGACTCGACGCGCCGTTCTTCGCCCGGGGCGAAGCGCAGCAGGCTGTCGTTGCCCAGGTGGTAGACGCCGCGAAAGGTCTTGCCCATGCCGATCGGCCAGGTGATCGGCGCGCACTCGATGTTGAGCACCGCTTCGATTTCCTCGAGCAGGTCGAAGGGTTCACGCACCTCGCGGTCGAACTTGTTGACGAAAGTGATGATCGGCGTATTGCGCATGCGGCAGACGTTGATCAGCTTGATCGTCTGCGCCTCGACGCCCTTGGCCGCGTCGATCACCATCACTGCGGCGTCGACCGCCGTCAGCACGCGGTAGGTGTCTTCCGAGAAGTCTTCGTGGCCTGGCGTGTCGAGCAGGTTGACGGTGTGTCCCTGGTATTCGAACTGCATCACCGAGCTGGTCACCGAAATGCCGCGCTGTTTCTCGACTTCCATCCAGTCGGAGGTGGCGTGGCGCGCACTCTTGCGGCCCTTGACGGTTCCCGCGAGCTGGATCGCGCCGCCGAAGAGCAGCAGCTTTTCGGTCAGCGTCGTCTTGCCCGCGTCAGGGTGCGAGATGATCGCGAAGGTGCGGCGCTTGGCGACGTCGCGCAGGATTTCGGGGGGGAAAGGGCTGCTAACAGGACTGCTCTCGGGGCTGCTCATCGGGACTTCTTCCAGCTGCAAAAGCGCAAAGTATACCGAAGAAGCTCCGCTTCGATCGCGTTCGATGCACAGCGGCGGCGTGCAGGCGTTGTCGCCTGGTCTTTCGCGCCGCCGATCGGCGCGGCAAGTATTCGGCTTTTTGGGGCAATGTTGACAAAATGAATAAAATTTAACAAACTGAACGCATGCAAAAGAAGCGTCCTGAACATCAATACATGCTTGAACAACTTCAGCAGATCGCGCGCGGGCTGGGCGAGACTTTTGCGCCCTTTTGCGAAGTCGTCGTGCATGACCTGAGCCAACCCGACCATGCCATCCTGGCGATTCACAATCCGCTGTCGGGTCGGCAGGTCGGCGATCCGATGACCGAGTTGGGCAAGCAACGGGTTGCCGACGCCGATTTCCCCGAGGTGGTCGCCAACTATCCGAATCGTTTCCCTGACGGCCGGCAAGCCAAGAGCACGTCGATCGGCATCAGGGATAGCCAGGGGGATTACGTCGCTGCGCTGTGCCTCAACGTCGATCTGACGGTATTTCAAAACCTTCAGAATGTGCTGACCCGCTTCGGCGCGACTGGTGCTGCACCAGGCATCGATGAATCGTTGGCGCCCGTCGGTTCGCGGTCACTCAGGGATTACATCGACGAGTTTTCTGCGTGTCGGTCAACGACGCCGCGTGCGCTCAAAGCCGACGAGCGCCGGACCTTGCTGCGCGAACTTAAGGACGGCGGCTTGCTCGAAGTGCGGCGCGCGATCGATACCGTGGCGCAGCATCTGGGCGTTTCGCGGACGACGCTCTACATCGACACCCGGAAAATCGGTCTCTGATTCATATGAGGGCAAGCGCATGAGCAAATGTACGAAGTTGTTGTTGCTCGACAAAAACCAGGTCGAGTCATTGCTCAAACCGGATGACGTGTTGGCTGCCGTCAGCGAATCATTCAAGCTCCACAGCCTGGGCGAGGGCCGTGTTTTCCCGGTCGTTCGTGAACGCTTGCCGACCGGTGGCGTCTTCGGCATCAAGTCCGGCGACGTTGCCAGCCAGGGACTGCTCGGTTTCAAGGCGGCCGGATTCTGGGCGAGCAACCGGGCGGTCGGCGGCGAACCGCACCAGGCGACCATTTTGCTGTTCGATCAAGAGACCGGACGTCCGCTGTGCGTGATCGACGGCAACCTGGTCACGACGCTGCGCACCGGTGCGGCGGGCGGCCTCGGACTGCTGCAGTTCGCGCGGCGCGACAGCACCCGGCTGTGCGTCTTCGGCACCGGCGTTCAAGCGCAGATCCAAACGCGCTTCGCGCTGCGCCTGCTGCCGAAGCTGCAGACCATTCGCTACGCGAGCGTCGATGGCAAGCCCGACGCACGTTTCGAAGCGGCGATAAAGACGACGATCGCGACGTCGGCGACCGGCTGTGCCGTATCGCACGCCACCGATCGCGACGCAGCCGTGGCCGCCAGCGACATCGTCATCACAGCGACCCCGGGAGCCGGCGCGCTCTTCAGTCTCGACGCCGTCCAGCCGGGAACGCATCTCAACTGCGTCGGCGCCGACACGGCCGGCAAGCGCGAGCTTCCCGCAGGCCTGCTGGCGCATACCCGGCTGTTCGTCGACGACGTCACGCAAGCCCGTGAGATCGGCGAGACGCAATGGGCGAAAGAGACGCCCTGTACGACGCTCGGTGATTTGCTGACCGGGAAGGCGCGTTTCGACCGGCAGGCGGAAGAGATCACCGTCTTCGACATGACCGGCATTGCGTTGCAGGACCTGACGGTCGCCCGCCTGGTGATGCAACAAGCGCAGGCGACCGGCGTCGGTACGCTGGTCGACTGGCCCTGGTAATTTCACACTTTCAGAAGGATGAGATCATGCTCAAACTCCCGACTTACGAAGACGTGATCGCCGCGTCGGCGCGGATCGAAGGTTTCGCGCACCGCACGCCGGTGCTGACCTCGCGCACCATGAACAAAGAAACCGGCGCCGAGCTTTTCTTCAAATGCGAAAACCTGCAGCGCATGGGCGCTTTCAAGTTTCGCGGCGCTTTCAACGCGCTGTCGCAATTCGATGAGCGCCAGAAGAAAGCCGGGGTGGTGACCTTCTCGTCGGGAAACCACGCGCAAGCCATCGCCTTGTCGGCGTCATTGCTCGGAATTCCGGCGACCATCGTCATGCCAAACGACGCGCCGGCAGCCAAGATGGCAGCGACTCGCGGTTACGGCGGCAAGGTGGTCATCTACGACCGCTATACCGAGGATCGCGAGCAGATCGGCAACGAGCTGGCAGCAAAGCACGGGCTGACGCTGATTCCCCCTTACGATCACCCGGACGTGATTGCCGGCCAGGGGACCGCGGCAAAGGAATTGTTTGAAGAGGTCGGCGAGCTCGACGCCTTGTTCGTCTGTCTCGGCGGCGGCGGTCTGCTTTCCGGATCGGCCTTGTCGGCGCGGGCGCGCTCGCCCCAGTGCAAGATCTACGGCGTCGAACCGGAAGCCGGCAACGACGGTCAGCGTTCTTTTCGCACCGGCAGCATCGTCCATATCGACACCCCGAAGACGATTGCTGACGGCGCACAAACGCAGCATCTGGGGGCCTATACCTTCGAGATCATCCGGCGCGACGTCGACGACATCCTGACCGTCAGCGATGCGCAACTCGTCGATGGCATGCGCTTCTTTGCCGAACGAATGAAGCTGGTCGTTGAGCCGACCGGTTGCCTCGGCCTGGCCGCGGCGCGCGCCATGGCCGGCGAGCTTAAGGGCCAGCGTGTCGGCGTCGTGGTCAGCGGCGGCAATGCCGATCTCGACCGCTTCTGTTCGCTGCTGCACTCGTAATGCTCATGCATCAGGAACTGGAGGACCACGGCAGCGTGTTCGACCGGCTGAATGCGCTTTTACTAAACGAAAACGCGCGTTTTCGCGTCATAAACCATCCGGCCGAAGGCTGTTCGGAGAAAGTCGCGGCGGTTCGCGGCACCTTGCCGGGGCAGGGCGCCAAGGCAATGCTGTGCCAGCTCAAGGCGCTGCCCGATAGCTTCGTTCTGGCGGTGCTGCCCGGCAACTGCAAAGTTGACTTCAAGAGATTGGGGCAGGCGGTGGGCGGCAAGAAGGCGTCGCTGGTCTCCCCCGGTCAGGCGGCCCTGCTGACCGGTTGCGTCATGGGCGCGGTGCCGCCGTTTTCTTTCTGGCCGAACGTCAAGCTGGTGGTCGATCCCAAGCTGCTTGACGAGCATGACGAGATCGCTTTTAACGCCGGCCGGCTCGATACCTCGATGGTGCTCAATGCACAGGACTACCGGCGTATCGCCGCGCCAATGATGGCGATCATCACGGCCGACTGAGCGGCTGCGTGCTACGCGGCGCTCAGCGGCAGCGAGACCGTGACGCAGAGGCCGCCACTTGGCCGGTTGGCGGCGCTGATCGTTCCCTGGTGCGCTTCGACGACGCGCTGCGAAATGGCCAGCCCAAGGCCGTGACCGTCGGGCGAATTATTGGCCTCGGCCGAGCTGCCGCGGAAGAACGGAACGAAGATCGATTTCAGTTCGGCGTCGGCGACGCCGGGGCCGGCGTCGGCAACGCGAACGATCACCTGTTCGCTGCCTGGCGCGAGATCGATCTCGACGCGGCTGCCCGGCGGCGTGTGTTTGACCGCGTTGCGAACGATGTTTTCGATCGCGCGGTGCAGCAGCTCGGCGTTGCCGCGAACCGACGCGCCTTGATCAGCGGAAAATTCGACCTCACAGCCGCGCGCCGCAGCCTCGAAGCGCGCGTCGTCGACGACGTCGCCGAGCAGTTCGGCGAGGTCGACCGACTCGTCGAGCTTGCCGGCCATTCCGGCTTCGAGCCGCGACAAGGTCAGCAGCTCGCTGACCAGCGTATCCATTCGCCCCGATTCGCGTTCGAGGCGCGCGACAAAGTCGTCGATCCGTTCGGGTTGTTGGCGGACCAACCCGATCGCCGCTTGCAGCCGCGCCAGCGGCGAGCGCAATTCGTGCGAAACGTCGTGCAGCAGCCGTCGCTGGCTGTCCATCAGACTTTTTAACCGCGACGCCATGCGGTCGAAGTCGCGGCCGAGGTCGGCGAGCTCGTCGCGCCGCCGTCCCATCGTCGGCGCCAGACGCTGCTCAAGCCGACCGTCGGCCGCCGCTTCAAAGGCCGAACGCAGATTGCGGATCGGCCGCGCGACGTACCAGGCGAGCAGTGCGGCGAAGACCAGGCTGACCAGCGCGCCGGCGCCCAATGGCATCAGCGGCAGGCCACCGCCGCGCGGCGGTCGCGGCTGAGGAGTGCCGCCAAGCTGCGGGCCGGGGCCGCCGGGTGGCGCGTCGGCCGCCGGTCCGTCTGGGCGCCGGTGTGGCGGAACGAAGAGCAGATAGCGGTGACCGCCGGCGACCACCGCTTCGACGCCGCTGTGTTTCTCGGCATCGGCAGCCAGCGAATCGAGCACCGCGACGATTTCCGGCGACAGCGCACGCCCGAGCAGTTCGCTTCCCGTCTCGTCGATCGCAAAAACCGGCGGGCCGCTCAGCAGGCCGGCTTCTTGTCGCGATTCTTCGAGCAGGCTGCGCAGCGCATCGATTCCGCCATGGCGCAGCGTCGCGGCGGCGGCCGCGCTGTGAAACGCCGCCGGTGGGCTGGCGTCGACGGCGTCGGGGATGCGCTGCTGCATTTCGTTGCGCAGCCAGAAAGTGACGCCGAGGCCGATCACCGAGGTCAGCTGGGCCAGCCAGAAAAAGGCGAAGAACTTCCAAAACAGTCGTCCCACGTCCTACTCCCGGACCAGCTGGTAGCCCTTGCGGAACACGGTCTGGATTCGCGAACGGCCGTCGGCCAGCGGCGCGAGCTTGTGGCGGATGCTGCTGACATGAACGTCGATGCTGCGGTCAAATCGCGATAGCGCTCGCCCGAGTCCTTGTTCTGACAGCTTGTCTTTGCTCACCGCGTGACCGGCATGGCGTGCCAGCACTTCGAGCAGGTTGAACTCGGTGCAGGTCAGGTCGAGCGGCTGTTCTGCCCAGGCCGCGCGCCGTTGTTCGGGCCACAACACGAGGTCGCCGACGCTGACCACCGCAGGGGCTGCGCCGTTCTCGACGTCGGACTCGGCACCCGCGGTGCGGCGCAGGATCGCGCGGATCCGCGCCGCCAGCTCGCGTGGCGTGCATGGCTTGGGGACGTAGTCGTCGGCGCCCAGTTCAAGGCCGTCGACGCGTTCGGCGTCGTCGCCCAACGCGGTCAGCATCAGCACCGGAATCACACTCTTGGCGCGGATCTGGCGCAGCACCTCGATGCCGCTCATTCCCGGCATCATCACGTCGAGTACGGCGATCGCATAGTCGCCGGAAAGTGCGGCGGTGACCGCGCTCGCGCCGTCGTGAACGGCGTCCACGGCGAAACCGTCGCGTTGCAAATAGTCGCGCAGCATTTCGATCAGTTCGACGTCGTCATCGACCAGCAATACCTTGGCACTCATCGTTGGAAAATTCCCTGACAGGCAAGCGGCGTATCTTAATCAAGCCGGCGGCGGCTCACCAGCGCAATGCTGAATTTGCCCGCCGGATTTACCGTACTTTACATGTCGGCGGGTAAACCGCCGCCAATCTTGCTTGTTCGGCGGCAAGAATTGCCGCCGTCACCGTCGCGCCTTCGGATGATTTTTTTCTGACTTATGGCAAGCGATTGTTATTCAAGCGCTTTGATCGGCGCTGACGGGGCGCTACGGGCTGGATAAATTTGCCGGTCGCTCGATTTGTTTCCGGAGCCGCTGCTCAGGGTCGATTGGTCTGCACCGCACATCGACCGTTGCGCTCAAAAACAGCCTGGTGAATTAACGTCAATTTACACCGTTTTACCTCGGGAAACCTTCTAATACGGGCCTTCTGGCCGATATCTTGCAATACAGGGTGAGCGGTAATGGCAGTGGCGGTTTCTGCAATCCAGGTGGCGTTGTCGGTTCTGAACGGTGCGCCTTGGGTCATATTAATCAAGAAAGGAAGCGATCATGAGCAGCATCAGTAGCATTGGCAGCAGCATCCTGTCGTCGTTGTTCAGTTCGAAAAACTCGAGGACGAGCAGTTCGTCCTCGGCGATTGAAAACCTGTTCTCCCAGCTCGATACGACCGGCAAGGGCTATCTCGAAAAGAGCGATCTTTCGACCGCTTTTTCACAGATATCCGGAACCACGTCGTCGACTTCGACCAGCAGCACCGCCAGCGTCGACGAGGTCTTTGCCAAACTCGACAGCGACAGCGACGGCAAGGTCACCGAAGATGAGCTGTCGACCGGATTGGATAATCTGGCCGCTGCGCTCGACAGCCAGTTCAACCAGCTGCGCATGAGCGGCGGTATGCCTCCGCCACCGCCGTCGGACAGCGATAGCGGCTTTACCCAGGACGAACTTGAGAGCCAGCTCGCCGAAATCGACAGCAGCGACACGACGCGATCGGATCTCTTGACCAAGATCGTCGCCAACTTTGACGAGGCCGATACCGATTCCGACGGCAAGGTCAGCTTCCAGGAAGCGATGGCCTACGACGAGTCGACCACTGCAACGGCGTCGACGACCTCGTCAACGGCGACCGATGCCGGCTTCACGGTGGACGAGCTGACGCAGCAGCTTCGCGATATTGGCACCAGCGACAGCACGCGTTCGGGCTTACTGAGCAGTATCGTCGCCAACTTCGCAGCCGCCGACAGCGACTCCGATGGCAAGGTCAGCAACGCCGAGGCAATGGCTTATGACGAGTCGAACACCAGTAGCACCGCGTCGTCGACCGACAGCACGACCAGTAGCGATCTGGCGATCATGAAGCGAATCATGGAGCTGATGAACGCCTATGCGCTGACCAGCAGCACGGATTCAAACAGTGTGGCGAGCACGCTTTCGACCTCGGCCTGACGTTGCAGCAGCGGGCCGGCCGGCCCGCTGCCGTACTCAGGACGCCTGCTGGCGGGCTTTTCGCGCTATCCTGCGCGCAGCCTTTTGATTTCATTTCTTGGAATTGCCGCCAACATCGATGGACAGTGTGACCCGCGCCGAAGCGTTTTTTTTCGAAGGCAACCGCCTGCGCGCCGACGATCAGTGGCCGCAGGCTGAGCAGTGCCTGCGCGAGGCGATCGGCTTGCGGCCTGATTTTGCCGAGGCGCACGCCAATCTAGGCCTGCTGCTCGATCAGTCGGGCCGCAAGGCCGAGGCAGAAGAGCATTATCGGCGTTCGCTGGCGATCGATCCCGATGCTGGGCAGGTCCATCTCAACCTTGCCGTGATGCTCGCCGGGCAGAAGCGTTTTGCGCCAGCCGAAGCCGCTTACCGTACGGCGATCAGGCTGATGCCCGGATCTGCGGTGGCCTGGTCGAACCTCGGCGTGTTGCAGGCCTGCGTCAGGCAGGAGGCCGACGCCGAACGCAGTTACCTGACGGCAATCGCACTCGATGCCGACTACGCGCTGGCCCGCTTCAATTTCAGTTACCTGCTGCTGCGCCAGGGGCGCTACGAAGAAGGCTGGTGTTGCCTCGAAGCGCGCAACTGGTATGCACCGCTTGAGCAGTATCTGCGCTGTCCGCGTTGGCGAGGCGAAAGCCTTGACGGCAAATCCTTGTTGATCGGCGTCGAGGCCGGGCACGGCGACATGATCCAGCTTTGTCGCTACGCAGCGCTATTGAAGGCGCGTGGGGCGAGGCAGATCACGCTGCTCTGTCATCCGGCGCTCAAGACGCTGTTCGCCAGCCTCGACGGCGTCGATTCGGTGATCGCCTTCAACGAAGCGGTGCCGAAGAGCGGCTGGGATTTCTGGACGCCGCCATTTAGCATTCCCTTTCATTGCCAGACCCGGATCGATTCGATTCCTGCGCGCTTGCCGTATTTGTATGCCGATGTGCAGAAAGCGGCGTTCTGGTCGGCGCGTTTGCGCAGCGACAGTATCTCGGGCGAACTGCGCGTCGGCCTGTGCTGGAAAGGCAGTGCCTCGTTCGAGAACGACGATCAGCGCTCGTTGCCGGCGCTGGAAATTCTGGCGTCGCTCGGCGAGGTCGCCGGCGTTCGCTTCTTCAGTCTGCAAAAAGGCGCTGGCGAGGATCAGGCGGCGCAGCCGCCGGTCGGCCTGCCGTTGGTCGACCTGGCGCCGCGGCTGGCTGATTTTTCCGACACCGCTGCGGTCATCGAGAATCTTGACCTGGTGATCAGCGTGGACACTGCGGTGGCTCACCTGGCCGGCGCGTTGGGCAAGCGCTGCTGGCTTCTGCTGCCCGACTACAAGACCGACTGGCGCTGGCTGACCGGATGCAGCGATTCGCCCTGGTATCCGCAGGTCATGCGACTCTTTCGCCAGCGCGCGATGGGCGAATGGTCGAGTGTGATCGGCGAACTGAGACAGGCGCTTGAGCAGTTCGTGGAATCAGCAGCGTGAGGACGTGCGGCTGTCCTGAGCTCGAATGGATTGTTCGGACCGGCAAGCCGGACGAAAGCTGCGTTGTGACGCAGCACCGCGAATTGCGGGGATCTCCGATTTTCTCCAAGCAATTGGATTGCTTAACGCAGACCTATAGGATATCGTCTTGCCCATTCGTGATGGGCTCGAACGCTGCTGGTAGTCTTTTATAAATCAGGCAGTGAATACGTGTTGCCGTACGTTCAGCGGCAGTTCCCCTTCGGATATGTGACTGGATCAACTGTATTTCTCACGGTATTGACCCCGATGACGGATAGTGTGTTCCAACGGCATTCCCTGAAGATCCGAATTACGCTGACCACGCTGGTTCTATTCTTTCTGAGCATCTGGTCGTTGTCGTACTACGCCAGCCACGCCTTGCGTTTGGATATGGAACGCCTTTTGGGCGAACAGCAGTTTTCGACGGTTTCCTTACTCGCCACGCAGGTCAATCGGGAAGTGGATGATCGGCTAAAGGTTCTGGAGAACCTGGCCGAAGGCATTCATCCGGTGATGATGAGCAGCGCACCGTCGGTGCAGACGTTTCTGGAACAACATCCTTACACCCATCTGTTCAATGACGGAGTCATGGCCTACGGGCTCGATGGCACGGCCATTGCTACAGCGCCGTTGGCGAAAGAGCGGATCGGCGTCAATTATCTGGATCGGGATTATCTGGCCGGCGCCCTCAAGGATGGGAAAGCGACGATCAGCCGGCCGATCATCGGCAGGACGCTACGGACGCCCATCTTTCTCATCGCCGTTCCCGTTCGCGATTATCAGGGCCAGGTGATCGGTGCTCTGGCGGGAATCACCAATCTGGGAAAGCCCAATTTTCTTGACGAGCTGACTGACAACAGTTACGGCAATACCGGCGGTTATTTGCTGGTGGCCACGAAAGAGCAGTTGATCGTGACCGCCACCGACAAAAGCCGCGTCATGGAGGAGAGTCCCACGGTCGCGGTTCACCCGCTGATCGAGCGCTTGTATCGAGGTCGCGAGGGGGCCGTCGTTTATACCGACCCCCGTGGCGTGGAAGTGCTGGCCTCGGTCAAGCACATTCCTTTGGCGGGTTGGCATCTGGAAGCCAACCTGCCCACGAGCGAAGCCTTTTCACCGATCCGCGCCATGCAAAATAGATTGTTGTTGGCGACCATCCTGCTCACCGTATTGATTGGCGGGCTGGGTTGGTGGCTGCTCAAACGACAGCTATCGCCACTGCTGGCGACGCTGGAACGGCTGGGACAGATGTCCGTCGCCGACGAGCCTGCCGAGGCCTTGCCGATCACCAAGAACGATGAGATCGGCCAGCTGATCGGGGGATTCAACCGTTTTCTGGCGATGCTGAAAGTCCGGGAAGAGGCCCGAAAAGAGAGCGAGAATCAGCTTAGAGAGCTCTTTGACGAAGTTCCCATCGGCTACCACGAGTTTGACGCCGAGGGCCGCATCACGCGGGTCAACAAGACCGAGCTTGAAAGCCTGGGCTACTCGTTGGAAGAGATGCTGGGGCATTACACGTGGGAATACGTCGAGGATTCCATCTTCTCCAAAAAAGCGGTATTGGCGAAACTCGCCGGCGCGTCGTCTCCCGGGATCAACTTTGAGCGGAATTTCGTACGCAAAGACGGAACGTTGATTCCGATGCTCATCGACGACAAGCTTCTTCGCGACAAGGCGGGCAACATCACCGGAATTCGCTCCGTGGTGATGGACATCACGCTGCGCAAGTCAACGGAAGAAGAGATCAAGCATCTCGCCTTCTATGACCAGCTGACCGGATTGCCGAACCGGCGGCTGCTGTTCAATCGGCTTGAACAATCGCTCGCCTCGAGATCCCGCCATAAGCGAGAAGGGGCGCTGCTGTTTCTCGACCTCGACAGCTTCAAGACGCTCAACGATACGCTGGGCCATGACACCGGCGACCTCCTGCTGCAGCAGGTGGCCAAGCGCTTGACCGGCTGCGTGCGCGAGGGCGACACGGTGGCGCGCATTGGCGGCGACGAGTTCGTGGTGATGCTGGAGGATCTGAGTGAGAACGTGCAGGAAGCGGCGACCCAGGCCGAAGTCGTGGGCGAAAAGATTCTCGCCAATCTCTGTGCGCCCTACCTGCTCGGCAGCTACACCCATCGGAGCACGGCCAGCCTTGGCATTACCTTGTTTGCCGACGATCAGGAAGCCGTCGATGACCTGCTCAAGCGCGCCGATCTGGCGATGTATCAGGCCAAGGCGGTGGGCCGCAACACCCTTCGTTTCTTCGATCCGAAAATGCAGGCGGTCGTCAACGCGCGCGCGGCGCTGGAAGCAGGCTTGCGCGAGGCGCTTCTGCAGGAGCAGTTCCTTGTTTACTATCAGCCACAGGTCGATTCTTCTGGGCGCGTGTTCGGCTCTGAAGCGCTGTTGCGTTGGCAGCACCCCGAACGTGGTCTGGTGTCCCCGGGCGAGTTTATTCCCCTGGCTGAGGATACCGGGCTAATCCTTCCGATCGGCCAATGGGTGCTGGAAACCGTTTGTAGCCAATTGGCCGCTTGGGCAGGCCACCCCGCAACGGCACACCTTTCGGTCGCCGTGAATGTCAGCGTGCGCCAATTGCACCAGGCGAGTTTCGTCGATCAGGTCCTGGCCGTCCTGGAGCGCAGCAAAGTCAATCCGCAGCGGCTCAAGCTCGAATTGACCGAGAGTCTGCTGGCGGACGATGCGGAGGGCATCATCGCCAAGATGACTTTGCTCAAGACCAAGGGCGTCGGTTTTTCGCTGGATGACTTCGGTACCGGCTACTCATCGCTCTCGTATTTGAAGCGCATGCCATTGGATCAGCTGAAAATCGATCAGAGCTTCGTCCGCGACATCTATTCCGACCCCAATGACGCCGCGATCGCAAAAATGATCATCGTCCTGGCCGGGAGCCTGGGGTTGAAGGTAATCGCCGAGGGCGTCGAAACCGAGGAGCAGCGGGAATTTCTTTTGCGCAACGGTTGCCCGACCTATCAGGGCTATTTGTTCAGTCATCCGCTACCGCTCGAAGATTTTCTGACGTTTGTGATGCGTGCCAACGCCTGATCAGAAGTCGATAGATGCCGGATCGAGCGCGTGGCAGACTTGCGGCGACGCTGATTTTCCGGGGGCGGGACTTTGCGTTCGCCAGCGGGGTCAATTGCGCTGCGCGTCCCGGATGGTTATTTTTTTCTGGGTAGTCCGGCCCAAATCTTGGGCGTACGCTTTCCTGGCATGATCTCGCCGGATACCAGCAGCAACTCGTCCTTCCACTTGACGGGCTGCGTCGTCGCCACGCCCGGCGTGGGCAGGTAGCCGTCGTCAAGCCATTTTCCGGTTTTGCTGTCAAAAACCAGAATGTTCTGGTTAAAGCCGGTATGGTGGCCCTGCATGAAGGTCACTGCGGTATTGGCCTTTATCCAGCCGGGACTGTCTTTCACCGCTTTGCCACGCTCGGTCTCGAGGACGAACTTGCCGTCAACGCCGGCTGGCAGCGCCAAGTCATGGCCTTCGCCTGGCCATGTCGGCAGAGTCTTCCAGCCTTCGCTTGTGGCATCGAGATCAAGCGCATAGAAATCCTTGCCGCTTTGCACATAAACCGTTCGTCCGACAAGCGCGGCGGCGCTGTAACTCATCGTTCTTGGCAGGCGAGGGTAAGCCTTGTTTGCCGGTCTTGGTCAAAACTCATCAAGAAAACGTCGGCGTAGATTGAGAGCTTCGACTTGGCGTTGCCGTGGGGCTGCTCATCCCCCTCGCCGCCGCTGACCAGCAACATGTCGCGATGCACGCCGGCAAGCGGTCCGGCCAGGCCGATTTGCTGCCAATAGGGCGCTTTGACGGGGATCGCGTCTGACCACTCGCTTTGATTGGCAGGAATCGGGGGCAACTCGCGCCATGAAAGGGCCTGACCATCGGCCAAGGCCTGGGTCGCCAGTGCGCTCAGCACCCGGACGGTGGAACAAGCCACTTTTTTAAGCATGTCGATCTCCATAGGTTGGAAAGGATGTGACCCAGAGCACGATCGTTGTTGCTGTCGATCATCGCGTTGAACAAATCAACGGGTGATTTTGGCAAATAGTCGTTCGAAAGAAGCTTTTTCTGACCTGCTGGCAAGGTATTGCCGACAAATAGTGAATGGCTAGTCCTCAGATGTAACCCCAGTTTAGATTGATGACTTATTGAATTTATATCTGAGGATTGCTCTGATTGTCGTAAGATAGTTCAGGAAATAGTGCTCAATATTCTCTCTTGTGGTGCCTTTATGGCGTGGTTTAATGGCTAAAATATTAATTAACTTATTGATATATAAATAAAATTGTGTGTTATTGCAAAGTTGTGCCATGGTCGGTTGAGAATTTTGTCGTGTCGATGTTGACATCTGAGGACTGCGTTCCTATGATTACCGAACTTGACGTAAATAGGTTTTGTCCTCAGATGATCGAGTCGCTTCTGCCCCCGTCGTCTTCGGCTTCTTAGAGAAAGAGAATCGCCATGGCTGCACGCGTTCCCACCTACCGAAAGGCTCAGCTCGATATCAAGAAATATATCGAGGTCCATGCTCTGCGCCCGGGCGACGCGCTTCCGACCGAAGACCGTCTCTCCGAAGAAATCGGTGTCAGCCGGCTCTCGATGCGCGAAGCGTTGAAAGCGCTCGACTCCCTTGGGATCGTCGAGTCACGGCATGGCGAGGGGGTGTATGTCAAAGCCTTCTCTTTCGACTCGATTGTCGAGAACCTGCCGTACGCCATGGCGATGAGCGACTCACAGATCAGAAGTCTGCTTTACACCCGTTCGTATCTTGAGCTTGGCGCGATTCCCGACGTCGTCAAGTTCGCCAGCAAAGAGAGCGTTGCCCGTCTTTGTGAGCTGGCGGAGCAGATGCTGGCAAAGGCAAAGCGGGGTGAATTGTTTCCCGACGAGGACTACGCATTTCATGTCGAGATGTACCGTTGTCTGAACAACGAGTTTTTGAACTCGCTGATCGACCTGTTCTGGAAGTCGTTCAACAAGATGAACGACGTCAGTCAGGAGCCCGTCGACGGCAAGATTCTCGAGGGGCGGGCCAAAGATCACGTCTACATCGCCAAGATGCTTGAGGCGCGTGACGTCTTCGGCCTTCTTTCAGCCCATCGCCGTCATTTTGATTTCCTTTTCAATCGTTTCCCCATACCGGATCCCGTTGCCGGCGAGAACGCAACA
>Ga0316613_10000870_pt1 | contig 22102 bp, 26 predicted proteins | sample OWC_soil_day10_C_2_FD_207647 | JGI IMG/M metagenome (GOLD analysis project Ga0316613, IMG submission 207647) | Wetland soil microbial communities from Old Woman Creek delta, Ohio, United States - OWC_soil_day10_CT_b | ecosystem: Environmental > Terrestrial > Soil > Wetlands | place: USA: Ohio...
TTCGTCACTGGCGACAAGGCTACGGATCACGAGGCAGGCAGTAGAGCATCCGCTTACTGTTGGCCGATCACTGAATAACCAAACGAAAGCGCGGAAGCCGTGGGAACTCGCGCTAGAAGAATAAAACGATCCGAGCGTAATGCTCAGTGGATCGAGCAGATGTGTCGGATACCAGAAGGCAAGTTTGTTGGCAAGCCGGTAAAGCTGACCAAGCATCAACGGCGCTGGCTAGGGCGAATTTATGACAGCCCTACTAGGACATTCATTCTTAGTATGGGCCGGAAGAACGCAAAGACAGCGTTTTCTGCGTTCATAGTCCTGCTGCATACATGTGGCCCTGAAGCAAAGCCGAATTCGCAATTATATAGCGCAGCACAGTCTCGGGATCAAGCGGCAGTTCTGTTTGAGTTGGCCGCAAAGATGGTGCGCATGTCGCCCGATCTATCTGAGTACGTGACGATCAGAGACACGGCGAAAGAATTGCTCTGCCATGAGCTAGGAACGTTCTTCAAGGCGCTTTCTGCTGATGCGGCAACAAAATTTGGGCTATCGCCATGCCTAGTGATTCACGATGAGCTCGGACAGGTAAAAGGGCCGCGTTCCGAACTGTACGAAGCATTGGAGACAGCATCAGCTGCCCAGGAATCGCCGCTTTCGATAGTTATATCGACGCAAGCGCCGACACCGGCTGATCTGTTGAGCGTATTGATTGACGATGCTCTAACAGGGGCAGATCCGCGCACGAAGGTTGAGCTTTACACAGCGCCGGAAGATGCCGATACATTTAGTGAGAAGGCAATAAAGGCTGCAAACCCGCACTTTGGCGACTTCATGAATCAGGAAGAAGTGTTCCGGCAGGCCAGCGATGCAAAACGAATGCCGAGCAGAGAGGCTGCATATAGAAACCTGATCCTGAATCAGAGGATAGAAGCGCGAAACCCGTTTGTAACGCAGACTATCTGGCAAGAGAACGGCGAAGAACCGGACGCGCTGGAAGGCAAGAAGGTTTACGGCGGGCTTGACCTGTCCAGCGTGGCTGATTTGACCGCTCTGGCGCTCGTATCGGACGCAGGCGACGTTCATTCGACCTTCTGGCTACCAGAGGAAGGGTTGGTAGAAAAAAGCCGCGCAGATCGCGTTCCTTATGATTTATGGGCGCAACAATGGTATTTGCAGACCACTCCTGGCCGCGCAATCGAATACGACTATATCGCCGCCTATTTGCGAGACGTGTTCGACATGTACGACGTGCAAGCAATGGCATTCGACCGCTACAACATGAAGTTCCTGAAGCCATGTCTTGAAAGAGCAGGTTTCAGTGAAGAGGAATTAGCGCGGTTTATCGATTTCGGGCAGGGGTTCGTGAGCATGTCTCCGGCCTTGCGTGAACTGGAAACCAAGCTGCTAGGCAAGAAGCTGAAGCATGGCAATCATCCGGTGCTGGAGATGTGCGCGAAGAACGCAACGGTTATCCAAGACCCGGCAGGCAATCGCAAATTCGTAAAAGGAAAGTCTACCGGGCGCATAGACGGAATGGTTAGCCTGGCTATGGCTGTTGGCGTGATGCCGCAAGAAGCGCCGCAAGAGAAATCGTTTTGGGAGACAGAATAGTGGCAATTTGGAACCGAATATTTCCATGGAGCAGGAAGAGCGTTAGCAATTCGCTTGACCTGTTTCATGATGTATACGGTGGTCGGCTGTCTGCCACTGGAAGAACTGTCAATTTAAAGACCGCAATCGAGGTTTCTACGGTGGTCGGTTGCGTTAGGGCTATTGCTGAGGGGATTGCGCAAGTTCCTCTGCACTTAAAGCAGGAATTGCCTAACGGGAAGAAGCCTAAAGCGAAAAATCATCCTCTATACCGGGTTTTGCACCGTAGGCCTAATCCTTGGCAGACATCGTATGAGTTTCGGGAGACGCTTGGCTGGCATGTTGCGTTGTGCGGAAACTTCATAGCATTCAAAAACGTTGTTTTCGGCAAGGTTGTAGAGCTTATTCCGTTCGAGCCTGGAACCGTTACGGTGAACCGAGCCGATGATTTGACGCTTTCATACCTGGTAACGCTTCAGAATGGCGCGCAGCAAGAGTTCCCGGCAGAGTCTATATGGCACGTCAAAGGGCCGTCTTGGAATAGCTGGATGGGATTGGAGGCTGTTTCTATCGCACGCGAGGCAATCGGCCTTGCAATGGCAACAGAAGAACAGCATGCGCGCATGCACAAGAATGGAGTCAAGGCTTCTGGCGTCTATTCGGTAGAAGGAACGCTAAAAGATGAGCAGTTCAAGCAACTCCGCAACTGGATAGAAAAAGAAATGGGCGGGCTGGAAAATTCTGGCAAGCCTATGGTTCTTGACCGCAATGCAAAGTGGCTCAACACGAGCATGACTGGCGTCGATGCTCAACATTTGGAGACGCGCAAGCATCAGATTGAAGAGATTTGCCGGTTTTTCCGCGTTCTGCCGATCATGGTTGGCTATTCGGACAAGACGGCGACTTTCGCAAGCGCAGAAGCGATGTTCTTGGCTCATCTTGTACATACCATGTCGCCGTGGTACGAAAAACTCGAACAATCAATAGATGAGAACTTGCTTACTGAAAAAGATAGGCGAGAAGGCTATTACGCATCATTCCAAGAGGATTTCCTTCTTCGTGGGTCGTTGACAGACACAAAAGATTACTTGCTTGGCCTGGTAAATGGTGGGTTGATGACGCCAAATGAGGGGCGCGAAAGGCTTGATCTTGATCCTGACGGCGATCCAGAGAGCGATAGATTACGTATTCCAGCAAATATTACAGGTTCAGTACCGGATGTAAACACAGAAGGGGCAGCAAATGGCAACTAATACACTCGATTTCGGATTTGAGATTAAGGGGGCAAATGATGACGGGACATTTGAAGGGTACGGTTCCGTGTTCAATATTACCGATCTTGGAGGCGATATTGTTGCCCCTGGCGCATTTGCTGAATCGCTTGCAGCACAGAAAGCAGCAGGGCGTATGCCTGCAATGCTATGGCAGCATAGGCAAGCAGAGCCAATCGGAATTTATACAGACATGGAAGAGGATAGCGTAGGGTTGCGAGTATCAGGAAAGCTTGCTCTAAAAACTGCGCGTGGAGCTGAAGCATATGAACTCATGAAAATGGGGGCTATATCCGGCATGTCTATTGGATACCGTTCCCGCGATGATAGTTATGACCGAGTAACAGGCGTGCGTACATTGAAAAAGGTTGACCTTGTAGAGTTGAGCCTTGTTACTTTCCCGATGAATGACGCATCGCGCATTTCTTCTGTAAAGGGGGAAATTGAACTGATCCAAGATTTGAAATCAGCGGAGCAATACCTGCGCGATGCAGGCTTGAGCCGAACGGAAGCAAAGGCGTTTATCGCCAGAGTAAAAGGCCTCGGACAGAGCGATTCTGATGGGGGCGAAATGCAGCAAATCGTGGAGGCGTTAAAGCGCCGAGACGGGGTATTCGCCGCATAAGCGAACCATCCAAAAATCAAACCAAGCCGCCGAAAGGCGGTTTTTTTATGTCCGAAAGGAATACAAATGTCTGAAATTATTGAAATCAAGAACCTGATCGAGGCCCAAGGTCGCGCTTGGGAAGAGCACAAGAAAACGAACGACGAACTGATCAAAGCAAAGGCAGACGGGAAAGCAGTTGCAGACCTGGAAGCCAAACTTGCCAAGATTGGCGACGAATTGGACAAGACTTCTGAACTGAAGGCTCAATTCGAAGAAGTCATGAAGAAGATGCAGCGCCCTGGCGTTTCGTCTGATGAAGAACGCGCAGACCAAGCAGAAGTTAAGAGCTTCAACGCAATGCTTGCCGCTGACTTCCAGATGAAGGGCAAGCGCGCTCCTGCTGAATTGACCGTCGATGATTACAAGCAGTACAAGAGCGCTGTTTTCCGCGTGCTGTGCGGAACGGCTGTTGATGCGCTGTCGACTGATGAGCGCAAAGCGCTTTCTGCTGGTTCAGATCCTGACGGCGGCTATATGTTGCCTCAATCCACGATTGGCCGCATCGTCAAGAAGACGTTCGAGCAGTCGACTATGCGCCAGTTGGCAAATGTAATGACCATCAACACCGGCAAGCTGGAAGGCATCGTTGATAACGACGAGGCAGATGCAGGTTGGGTTAGCGAGATGGGAGTTCGCTCAGACACCGACACGCCGCAAGTCGGGAAGTACGAGATTGAGGCTCATGAAATGTATGCAATGCCGAAAGTCACGCAAAAACTGCTTGATGATGCTGGCACCGACGTTGAAGGCTGGCTTGCTGGCAAGGTTGCAGACAAGTTCGCGCGCGTCGAGGGCGCAGGCTTCACCACTGGTAACGGCGTTGGTAAGCCGCGCGGCCTGTTTGCATACCAGGTTGCTGCTACTTCCGACGAAACCCGCGCATGGGGCACGTTTGAAATCGTAAAGACTGGCGCAAACGGCGACTTCCATACGACAAAGGCAGACCCGTTGCAAGAATTGATCGGTGCATTCAAGGATCAATATCTGCAAAACGCATCGTTCCTGATGCGCCGCGAAGTTCGCACCAAGATTCGCAAGCTGAAAGAGTCTACTTCAGACAAATATCTGTGGGAGCCAAGCATGCAGGCAGGTCAACCTGATCGGCTGCTTGGCTACCCTGTACGCGTTGATCAGTACGTTCCTGCTCTTGCTACCGGATCGCTTTCGCTGGCATTGGGTGACTTCAAGGAAGCCTACACCATCGTTGACAGAATCGGCATTCGTACACTGCGTGATCCGTATACGGCTAAGCCTTATATAGTTTTTTACTCAACGAAGAGAACTGGCGGAGGAGCCGTTAACTTCGAAGCGGCGAAGTTCCTGCAATTCGCAGCTTGACCGCCAGCATGAAGTAGAAACCAATATAAAGCCGCCTAATAAGCGGCTTTTTTAATCAGAAAGGAATCGAAATGAACAACGATTTGCACAACAACGTGCACGTAAAGCGCGCAATCAGCCCGGTATCGGTTGCTGACACGACCGCTACAGTATCTGAAATCATCGACCGTCAAGGATACGGCTCACTAGAATTCGTCATTGCAACTGGTTCGATTGCGGATGCAGATGCCACTTTTGCCGTCCTGGTCGAAGAGTCGGATACCACGACTTCCGGAGACTTCACTGCGGTTGCCGATGCTGATCTGCTCGGTACTGAAGCGCTGGCAGGGTTCCAGTACGACGACGACAACGAAGTCCGCAAAATCGGCTACAAGGGTATCAAGCGCTATGTTCGCATGACCATCACGCCGACAGCGAACGCATCGGCGGCACTGATTTCCGCTGTCGCAGTTCTTGGAAGTCCGTCGCTGGCTCCTACTGCCAATCCTCCGGTTTAAAGAGTAGTCCCTTTTAAGAGTGTCCTTCGGGGCGCTCTTTTTATTTCATGATAACAATGGCGCTCAAACTCATTACAGCCCCGACATCAGAGCCGTTGACGCTTGAAGAGGCAAAGGCTCATCTGCGCGTTGACCACGATGACGAGGATACGCTTATCTATGCACTTATCGTAGCTGCGCGCCAAGGTGCTGAGCATATTACGGAGCGTGCCCTGATGACGCAGACATGGGAACTCGCGCTAGATTGGTTCCCGTGCGTGCCTTATCGACGCGTTGAGTGGAAGCATGACAGGCTTCTTGCTGATGCAATAAACATACCGAAGCCGCCACTTGTAAGTATCGTAAGCGTGAAGTACATCGACACTGAAGGAGTGCAGCAGACGCTTGATTCTAGCGCTTACCTGCTTGACTCACATCGTGAGCCTGCGCGTATTCTCTCTGTTTACGCCACTGACTGGCCAGATACGAGAGAACAGGCGAATGCAGTTCTAATCCGATTTACATGCGGATATGCAGATGCTGCATCCGTGCCTCAAGAGATAAAGCAATGGATGCTCTTGCAAATCGGCATGATGTACGAGAACCGGGAGAGCGTGGCTGCCGGAACAATATCGGAAATTCCGTATGTTGATCGGTTGCTTGATCCGTATAGGTTTTGGGGCGCGTGATGCAATCCGGAAAGCTTCGTTACAGAATTACTCTTCGGAATAAAACGACTGAGGCTGACGAAATAGGCCAGCCTATCGAGACATGGGCTGATCTTGCAACAGTTTGGGCTGATGTCCGCTTCTTGAATGGAAAAGAGTTCATCACTGCAAACAAAGAGTCGGCTCAGGATACGGCCAGCATTAGAATCAGAAAACGTGATGTTTCGACAGATTGGCGCGTTCTGTTCGACGGCAAGACATACGAGATAACGGCAGCGCTTCCAACGCTGAATTACGTTGATATAGCGGTGAAAGAATGGCAAGAGTAAAAAATGGCATGGGCCACTCAAGGACTGCCAAAACGTTCCAGAAAGAATCATTTAGGTTAAGTCTTGAATCTGATGCTTCAGACACATTGCGCCAACTTGCAGGAGATTTGCGAGCAAAGGCTCTTAGGCCTGCGGCATACGCGATGGCGCATGAGTTTTATACCGAAATGAAGATAAAAGCTCCTGTATATACAGGGACTTTATACCTTAACAAGACAGGGAAGATGGCCGGAGAGCAGAACGCATATCCAGGCCAACTACGTGATTCAATTTATCACTGGCACGATAACAAGAAATCGAACGAAGATCGACAAATATATGCAATCGGGCCTAACAAAAAGAAGGCTCCGCATTGGTACTTTTTGGAGTTCGGCACATCGCGGATGGCGGCTAAGCCTTATGTCCGTACAGCATGGTTGAACAAAAAGGATGCCGCTGTGAGTGCAGGTAAGACAGTGCTTGCAGAAAAAATAATGGAATTGCTCAATGACAGAATCGCAGCTTAATACGGCGCTTGTCGCAATTGTTCCGCGAGTGTTCCCTGATGTCGCTCCAGAAGGAACTGCAATGCCTTATTGCACATGGCAGCAGATTGGCGGAACGCCTGTCAATTTTATGTCTGAATCATCATACAAGAAAAATGCGCGGATTCAGATAAACGTGTGGAGCAAAACGCGCAAAGAGGCAATGACGCTCATCAGGCAGATCGAAGATGCGATGGTATTAGCTCCGCTTTACGGATTTGTTGAGTCTGGAGCGACGGCAACTATGGATGAAGATACAAAACTACGTGGAGCAATGCAGGATTTCAGCTTCTGGATTGAATAAAAACTAAGCAACAAAGCAGCCCGAAAGGGCATTTAACAGCCACCCATTGAGGTGGCTTTTTTATTGCCCCAAAGGGCTTTATATCTGAAAGGATAACGAAAATGGCTGTAAAACTCCCGAATGGCGCAACTGTTGCGCTTGCGACTGCGTATGGTAGTGCAAAGACGATTTCGGCAATTACCAATGCAAATCCTGGTGTTGCATCTAGTACCGGGCATGGCTTTACCGATAGCGACATTATCGAAGTTGTCTCCGGATGGACTCGCATCAATGAGCGTGTATACCGCGTTGATAGCGCGGCTACCGATAACTTCGCGCTTGAAGGTCAGGACACGTCTGATACGACTGCCTATCCTGCCGGTTCTGGTGCTGGTACGGCGCGTGAAATCACGACATGGACGCAGATTGCTCAGATCACGGAATTTTCGACTTCTGGCGGCGACATGCAGTTCGCAAACTACTCGTTCATGGAGTCTGACAACGAAAATCAGTTGCCGACGCAAGCAAGCGCGATGTCCATCACCATGACGATTGCCGACGATCCTTCACTCGCAGGTTATATCGCACTCAAGGCTGCTGCTGAGGCAAGAGCGAAACGCGCACTGAAGCTGACGCTTCCTGACGGTTCTGTCATCCTTTATAACGGATACGTTTCGTTCAACGAGACGCCGACCTTGACAAAGGGTTCAATTATGACCGTTTCAGCGACGTTCTCGCTCCAAGGAAAGCCGGTCCGTTACACGGCATAAGTTAGCTGGAATTCAGCATCCTCCGCTTGATCGCCGGAGGCTTTTTTATATCTTAAAAGGCAGAAAACATGTCTAAAACGAAATTCGTTCTCACCCCTAATCCTACGTTCAAGGCCACTGTAATGATCCCAGTGCCTGGAGAGTCAGCAGCGCCTGTTGAATTCACGTTCAAGCACAAGACGCGTGATCAGTACAACGAATACATGGCTTCCATCGAGGGCAAATCGTATGCCGAAATTGTGATGGATATAGCTAGTGGATGGGATTTGTCAGACCCGTTTGACAAGGATTCCATTGAGAAAATGACGCAAAACTATATCGGCTCAGGGATGGTTGTTTTCGACACATATGTACAAGAGTTGACTGCGGCCAGAACAAAAAACTAGAGGCCGTCGCTTCTGCCCTTTATGAGAAAGCGCCGAATGAACAGGAGTTGGCTGCATTCGGCCTTACTTTAAAGGACGTGGCGGCGGCTCCTGTCGAGATATGGCCCGATAACTGGCAAGCGTTCAAGGTATTCGATGCAATTGGTACGCAATGGCGCATCGGGTTCAACGGGGCAACAGGGCTTGATTACAGTGTTCTGCCTGAAATATGGCGGCGCACAAAAACGAAAATAGAAGATCGTGATTCCGTGTTTCTCGACTTGAGGATCATGGAAGAGGCTGCTTTGCAGGAAATGAGGAAGGGATAATATGTCAGATGCGATTGCACGTGCCGTCATTCAAGCAGAAGTCAATGCAGATGGCGTCGAGGCTGGAATTTCCAAGGTAGAAAAGAGCCTTGACAGTCTCGGTGCGCGTGCAGTTTCAACTGGCAAAACTGCGTCTGCTGGAATCGACAAGATCGGTGAAGGCGGATCGTCTGCATCAGCAAAGGTAGACGCAGCAACAAAGAACATGATTGCTGCTATCCAGCGGCAAACTGCCGCTACTGAGGCAGGGTCACGTTCTAATGCTGAATATTACAAGACACTGGCGTCACAGCGAGGAGTCAACCCTGAGACTTTAAAGCCTTACTTGGCTCAACTGGAAGCGGCCACAGTAAAGCAAAAGAATTACGGCAAGAGCGCTAACGAGATGGCCTTTGCTATGCGTGGTCTTCCTGCTCAGTTCACTGATATTGCGGTCAGTTTGCAGGGAGGGCAAAGGCCGATGACAGTTCTATTGCAACAGGGCGGTCAGTTAAAAGACATGTTCGGCGGTATCGGCCCTGCCGCAAAGGCAATGGGATCATATGTTGCCGGTATCGCTCCGATGCTGGTTCATCCTTTCACGCTGGCCGTTGCTGGCGTTGCGCTGTATGCAAAAGCAGTCTACGACGCCTCCGAACAAAACCGAGACATGGGCAAGGCGCTAATCTCGACCGGGAACATGGCCGGGATGACTAAAAGCCAGATCATCGGCGTTGCTGATGACGTTGGCAAGCTGACTGGCAAATATGACATGGCGAGAGAGGCCGCTTTAGAACTCGCAAAGTCAGGGCAGTTTTCTGGCGACCAGATAAAAGTTGCAATGGCTGCTGCTGTGAATGGTGCTGTCGTTACGGGCAAATCTGTAACTGACATGGTGGAAGCATTTTCCGCAATCAGCAAAGACCCGGTAAAAGGAGTTTCCGACCTTAACGACAAATACAACTTCCTAACTCAGTCAGTTTATGCACAAATCAAGGCTCTACAAGATCAAGGACGTGAGCAGGAAGCGGTAACACTTGCAATCAAGACGTTTGGAGAAGTGATGTCGTCCAGAAAGGATCAGGTTGTTGCAGACGCCGGTTATATTGTGCAAGCGTGGATTGGCGTAAAGAAGGCAATTGACTCAGCGCAATCATCTCTTTTGGCCTGGGGTCGTGACGACACGCTGAAACAGAAGATTGACAAGGCAAAAGCGACTCTTGCCGAAATGGAAGGATCAGGAAACCCTGCTTTAAAGCAGTACATCGAAGATGAGAAGGCATACATTGCGCAGCTTGAAGAGGCTGACAAGGTTGCAAAGCAAAACGCAAAGTCAGAAGGCGAAAAGGCACGCGCTCAGAAAGATGGAATAGAAGGTCTTAAGGAGCTTGACAAGTTCCAGGACAAATATAAGTCAAAGCAGTCTGAAATAAACAAGCTCAATGAGGCATGGGCAAGGGCGCAGAAAGGTCTCACAAAAGGAACTTCGGAATATGCCGAAGCGCAGCAAAACTACAATCGCGGTCTTGACCAGATCAATAAGAAATACTCGAACAAGGACGCAATTAGCGCGGCTAAAAAAGAGCAGTCTTCGTATGAAAGCCTGATCTCATCTGTAAAGACAAAGATTGAGGCAAACCAGCTTGAGATGAAAACTGGCCTTGATGCAACTGAATCCCAAAAGATGCAGATCAAGTTCGACAACGATCTTGCAACAGGGAAGCTGAAGCTCAACTCTGCTCACAAGGCCGAGGTTCAGGCGCAACTAGACAAGCTGAAAGTCGTAGAGAAGGCGAACATGCAGCAGCGTTTTGCCATTGAATACGACAATCAGTATCAGCGCACAATGCGCGACATGATTTCGTCTCATCAGCTAGAAATGGATTCGATGGGGCTTTCTGCTGAGGCTGCCGAGAAGCTGGCCGCATCGACAAAAATACTAGCCAATGCAGAAGAAGCAATCAGGGAAGGGCGCAGGAAAGGAACTGTGTCAGACGACTACGCGGCAAAGATGCGGGAAATGGCTCAGGCACAGTCAAATGCCGCCATAGACATGCTTGATGAGAAGAATGCTAAGCAAAAAGACCCTTGGTTTAATGCTTCAGAATCGATTCGCAAATATGGTGAAGATGCGTCCAACACTGGCAAACAGATTGGTGAAGTAATTTCAAATGGATTCAGGTCGGCAGAAGACGCTCTTGTGCAATTCACTACTACCGGCAAGCTGTCGTTCTCAAACTTCGCCAAGTCAATCATTTCAGATTTAGCAAGGATGCAAGCGAAATCAGCTATCTCTGGAGCTGGAAAAGGATTAAATGAGGCTATAGCAAATGCATTTAGCTATTCAGAAGATGAGTACGTAGATGTTGCCAGCGCCAAGGGGAATATATTTAGCAGCGGCAATGTAATCCCATTTGCTAAGGGCGGGTCATTCACGAACAGCATAGCGTCAAGGACAACAGTAGCTCCGATGGCTATGTTTGGCGAAGCAGGCCCTGAAGCAATCATGCCTCTAACAAGGGGGGCGGATGGATCGCTTGGCGTTAAATCATCAGGTAGTGGAACGTCAGTTGTCATCAATAACCATACAGGCGCGCAGGCAACGACAAAGCAGACAACAGACAGCAACGGCAACCGTCGTCTTGAGGTTGTAATTGGCGACATGGTTGCCGGTGAAGTTAGGCGTAACGGTTCGTCACTCAATTCAGCATACAAACAAACGTTTGGCGCAAGAGCGGCTTTGACGGGGAGATAACTATGGCAGCTTATATTTGGCCCACATCTCTCCCGAATAGTCCAGGTACAGACTATACGGAAACTGGCGGAGTTAGAGTTTTGCGCACATCGACGGACGCTGGAGTTCCAAAGATGCGATACATCGGCAGAAACTCGCAGACAATTTCCGTCAGTTATGTAATGACGAATGAACAGGTTGCAACTCTAAAGGAGTTTGTTGAAGAAACAATAATGGGCGTTTCTCCATTTGAGTTCACTCATCCGAGGACAAAGGAGACGGTTAATGTGCGGATTGTCCCATCAGGAGATGGTGAGTTTTTTACCATGTCCTGGATGGCGAAGGAATATTGGTCTGTCAGCATGAAGATGGAGGCAATGCCATGAGTAGGCTTGCTACGCTTTCTCCAGCCGCGCTTCGGGCGATGTTTGCTCAGCACGCAGACGATACTCTGATCACGCTCGTCACGATAACCGGAGACGAAATATCGAACCCTATTCGGCTGGCAGACAATTACACGCATCGCTTCGAGTATTTGTCGGATACGGAGATGACGGTGACGGATTTGTCTACAAAAGAGGCGTCCGTATATACCTTTGCCGACACTGACACGGTAATAAAGGATGCGGTTGTTTCTCAGCCTGAAGAAATATTTTATGGCGTGATTGCGACAACACCAAGGCTGTTTCTGCCGTTTGCTATAACGCTCCCGACAGAAGAGCCTGAAGCGTCGTCTGTGTGCCAAATCAAGATGTATGACGTGACGCGGATGCTTATCCCGACTATCAGAAGCATAACCGAAGCGCCAAGCGTATTGATAGAACTTGTCTTGATGTCAACGCCTAACAACGTGGAGGCAGAATTTCCAGGGTTTCTGTTGGGAGGCATCACATACAACCGAGATGAGATAACCGCGCAACTTACCGTGGAATCTGATGTGTCTGAGCCGTTCCCGGCCTATTGCTTTACACCCTCTTACTTCCCGAGCGAATTCTAGTTTAGCGTGGTGCCTGCATCATGAATAGAAATTTCGAGATTTCCAGGTGTTCTGCCGATAGAGATTTCAAATTTCCCGCCAGCAGCAATTGTTGCCTTAATTATGCTTCCGTCTGGCATGGTAACTATGAGTAATGAATTGTTTTCCTGATTTATAGCAACAGTCATGGCTTCACCTGCTGACATATCGTATTTCATAGCGCGCCTTTTTGGGTGGATTGATGATGAGGGTTATCAATCTTACCAGACTGGCGCGCATCATTTTGGAGATGGCAATGACCGTTTCGCTAAGCATCAATGTAGATGATTGCTTCAGCTATACCGTGACAGACGGAATGAGGGCAGATTCCAGCGGGGTCGAGTGCCGATGCGTATCTGTGGCAGTTTTCGATAAAAATCCGGGGAAAAATGATGATCCAACGAGTATAGATGTTGTGAATTCGGGAATGAAGAAAGATCGCTGATGCACAACTGGTGGAACGATTACATCGGAATCAAATATTCCGAGAAGGGGCGCATTCGCTCTGAAGGTCTGGATTGTTGGGGATTGGTGCGCCTTGTTCATGCGGAACAGTTCAACATCGATCTTCCTTCTCTGTCCGATCAGTATGACGTTTCAGACCGAGACTCTATAGCTGACCAAATGGTGGCTCATGCGGAAGGCTGGCAAAAGGTTGACGTGCAGCGATCAGGCGATGTCGTCCTATTCCGCATCATGGGAAGCATCTCGCATATCGGTATTGTCACGATGCCTGGATTCTTCCTACACGTCAGGGAAGGACAGGAATCTGTTGTAGAGCGGCTTGATTCTGGAGTATGGAAGCGCCGCGTCGCTGGAATATACCGATACAAGGCTGGCGCGTCTGTATCCATTTCTGCGGTACCGCATCCGCTAAAGACGGTTCGTATCGATGTGCAAGTGCCAGAGGGCGCTACTGTTGCCCAAATGGTCGCTGCCTTGCGCGATAGATATGGCGTTGCTCCAGATTACCCGCTGGACGGCGTTGTCATGGTCAACGGCTGCATCGTTGAAAAAGCGGATTGGGAGCTTTGTATTCCTACTGCTGGATCGCTGGTAGAGTATCGCGCCGTAATGCGAGGTAGCAACGCAGGGAGGCTGCTTGCTACGGCGGCAATCATGGTCATCGCTATCCAGTTTGCCCCTACTCTAGTTGCCGCGATGGGCGGAGTTGCACCAGTAACTGGAGCGGCGGCGGGATCGGCTGCGGCGGCTGGGGTTGGTGTTGCTGGTCTTTCGTGGAGCACTAGCGTTGCTATAGCCGCTATGGGCATCAATGTGGCTGGATCGCTGCTCACGAATGCGATATTCCCGGTTCGGCAAGCGAGCACCACAACGACGAATACGAAGCCATACCTGCAAGGAGGATCGAACTCTGCCAACCAATACGGCGCCATTCCGGTCGTTTTAGGTAGGTTCAGGTACACGCCACCGCTTGGTGCTACCTCGTACACTGAGGCAGAGGGTAGCAATAGCTACCTTCGTATGCTACTTGTGTGGGGGTTCGGCCCGCTCCAAATCTCCGACATTGAGATAGGGGGAACGTCGATTGACTCCTATGATGAAGTCGAATACGAAACGGTGCAAGGGTACGAGTCGGACGACCTGACAAGGCTGAAGAGCTTGTACGGCACAGATACAGCGCAAGTAGTTCCTAACGTCGAACTTACGTCTTACCATAAGTCAGTAGAAAGCGCTTATCGGTCGGGGAATTACATCACTGTCACATTTGATGACGATGATGATGAAGATTTGCATGACTTTTTGCCTGACATGGTTGTTTGGTGCAGCAACGGGCTGTCTGGTACGGTTACATCGGTATCTGATTACTCGGTTACGTTCTACAACGCTGGATCAGATGGCAGCTTAAGCATATCGTGGATAAGGGGTAGTGCGTGGACTGAATCGTCTGCCATAGAATCGAATGTAGACAGAATCACTGTATGCCTGTATTTCCCTAGCGGGCTTTATGGCATCAAGTCAACGAACGGAGACCAGTTCTCAGTCAATTGTCAGGTATCTCTACAAGTGCGCCAGGTTGGAAGCGACACATGGGATGAGGTAACCAAGACGATCTATCAGCAGGCCATAACCCTGCAATCGGCTTATTACAATACAGACGATGACGCAGAACTAGAGGATGTTTATAGATGGACTCGTGTCACGTTAGATGCCAACAACCAGATCGTAGTCAGGCATGGCGCATTCACAGAAGACCCGAACGCAGAACCGTCAGGGCTACTTCTTACTAGGCTACAGAATGAAACATATGGGCTAGACATCCCTTTTACTCGCCTTCCCGCTATTGGAGACGATGAAGAAGAACTATGGCAGATATGCGTTCATGGCAATGAAATTTATTCGACTGTAGACAAGCGGACGAGCGTTTCAGGTTGTGCGTTGTCGACTTCCGGGCTTGTTGCGACTATTGGCGCTGGAACAATATCAAGGACTGATAGTGAATACATTTCACTCACAAAGTCCACAAAGACATCGTTCAGTCATAACGTCACGTTCTATGTGCCTCGCGGGAAGTATGAAGTGCGGGCTCGCCGGACAAACAAGAACAATACTGGAGTACAGAATGCATATGACACGGTTTATCTTGAAACGATCACAGGATATACAGACTCTGATGCGATAAACCCGCCGAAGCCGCTTGCTATGACGGCAATTCGCATCAAGGCTACAAACCAGATCGATGGCACGGCAGATGGAATATCAGGAACAGTGCAGGTCATTTGCCCTGACTATGATGCAGACACATGGACGTGGATAACAAGGGCAACCAGAAATCCTGCATCACTCATCCGTCACGCATGGCAGCACCCGGCTAATGCAAAGGCTCTGCCTGATAGCAGAATAAACATTGCTGATCTTGAGGATTTTCATACCTATTGCAAAGAAAATGGATGGGCATACAACGCCATTCTGCAAGAACAGAGATCTCTCGATGAGGTGGTTAGGGATATAGCAGCAGCCGGGCGCGCATCGCCGACAGAACGGGATGGAAAGAAGACGGTAATCATAGATAGGCCGCGCTCCACTATCGTGCAGCACTTTACACCTCATAACTCATGGGGATTCGAGAGCACAAAGGCTTTGCCTAAGATGCCGCACGGCTGGCGCGTCCAGTTCAATAATGAGAATAGGTCGTTCCAAGCGGATGAATACATTGTTTATGCAGACGGATATGAGGCGTCGAACGCTACATTATTCGAGGGGCTGGTTCTTCCTGGTGTAACGAATCCAGACCTTATTTTTAAGCATGGGCGCTTTCACTTGGCTCAACTGATGTTGAGGCCGGAGGCGTACACGATTAATGCTGATTTCGAGCATATCGTGTGCGGTCGTGGAGACCTAACGCAGGTTTCTCATGGCGTTCCTATGTGGGGGATTGGGTCGGGAAGAATTAAGTCGCGTGTCGATGGTTTCACGCTATTGCTTGACGAAACAATGCCGATGGAGTCAGGCAAACAGTACACGATAAGAATCAGGCTGGCTGATGGTTCTAGCGTAACGAGAACGGTAGTAGCCAAGACGGAAGAAGGATATTACGATGAAATTTCAGTTGTAGAAGAATTAACTACAACGCAGGCGGAGGCTGGTAACCAGTTCATGTTCGGTGAGCTTGACTCGGAATCTGTCCCGCTTATCGTCCAGTCAATCGAGCCAGCAGAAAACATGACGGCTCGGATAACGTATGTGGACTATTCTCCAGCCGTCTATGAATCAGACTCAGAGACTATACCAGCCTTTGAAAGCAAGATAACAAAGTCTGCCGTATCCAATATTATCAACAGTGTTCCAACTGTCACCGGAATTACTTCAGACGAATCGGTTGTTCTAAGAACGTCTTCTGGCTATACGCTAAGAATCCGTATAGGGTACAAAAACCATGTGGACATGGAAAGCAATGTTACCCACGTTCAGGCGCAGCTTGATTTTGCCGATGACAATACGAATGTTTGGCAGTACGACCAGAAAGTAGATGTAACAACTGGATCGGTTATTTTTGATACCGACATTCAGCAAGGATCTGCGTACAAAATTCGACTTCGGTATATCGATGCTAATTCAGGAAGGACGGGGGCGTGGGTAACGACCGAAAACCATACAGTGGTCGGACTTTCTACGCTCCCGCCTGACATAACGGACTTCTCCGTAACGAATGGGGCATTTTCATGGTCTTGGAGCGATGTAATTGATATTGTCGGGTCAAAGATAAAATTCCACTACGGTAGTAATGCATCATGGAGTGACGCTACAGATTTGCATGATGGTTTACTTACAACAAATCCATACACGCCCGATCTTCTCCCGTCAGGCTCAATTACTTTAATGATTAAGCTAGTCGATGCTGCTGGAAATGAATCTGAAAACCCTGGCGTTATTTACTATAACTTTGGCGATGTGATCGTTGATAACGTCATATTGTCATATGACGATAAAGGAGCGGGGTTTCCTGGAGAAAAGACAAATTGCTCTGTTGTTTCTGGGAACCTTATTGCCGACGATTCAGGTGATCTTTTTTGGGGCAGCGATAGCGCGCAATTTTGGGGAAATGACGCTGCTGAGTTCTGGCCTATCGCAACGTATAAGGAAATGACTTATGTCGTGAGTTATATGGTTTCCGATGAAGAGAGCGGTGCAAGATTATCGGTTTTGCTTTCTATATCTGCATCTGCCTACTCTGTTGAATATAGATTTGATACGCAGGGCAAATTTTGGGGTGATGATGATGATTATTTCTGGGGGTCTGATTCATCTAAATTCTGGCCTGTTCCTACCTCATGGAAAACATGGCCTGGCTCCATAGATAGCATACCATCAGGATTAATAGAGCTACGGATTACGACTCAAGAAGGAGAAATTCAGGGGTCAATATCAGAACTAACTTTGCAGTTTGATGTAGATGATGAATCGGAAACCATAAATGACTTCGCTGTACTTTCTGGCGGGTCAAGAGTGCCGCTCACCAAGTCGTATAGATCGCTAAAAAATATTCGTTTAGACCTTCAGAGCGACGGCGGTGGGGCTATATCTGCATCATACGCAGACAAATCCCTTGATGGCCCATTGATTTATTGCCTTGATGGGGATGGAGCAAAAGTCGCTGGAACGGTTGATGTAACCGTGCAGGGAGTAAAAGGATAATAAAGCATCAAAAACACAAGCCACCTTCGGGTGGCTTTTTTATTGGGGGAATGCATGGCAACACTACCAACTGAATCAGAATTAACGTCAAGTTCGACGACGAATGCAGCGCAAAAAATAAATCTTGCGGCTATTCGCAACGTTATCGCAGGGCTGATAGGCACCGATACTAGTGACACCGCTGCTGCAAGGTCACTATTGGGAGCCGTTTCTCTGTCAGGCGATACTCTGACCGGGGCTATAAATGCAGCTACGCCAGCTTCGCTCGCTTCTGCTGCGACGGTAAATATTGGCGCTGCGGCATCCAATATCATCATTATTACCGGAACGACGACTATTACCGCTTTCGACACGATAGCGGCTGGCGCTATTCGGCTTGTGAAGTTCGCTGGCGCTCTTACTCTGACCTACAACTCAACGTCACTTATTCTGCCTGGATCAGCAAGCATTTCTACAGCCGCTGGAGACTGCGCAGAATTTCTGTCTCTAGGGTCTGGAAATTGGGTCTGCGTAAGTTATTCAAGGGCTACCGGGTATCCCATATCAGGCTTCAGTGCATCTGATAAGACAAAACTTGATGGAATAGCAAGCGGAGCCACAGCAATCACTCTTGGAACGGCTGTTGCCACAACATCAGGCACGTCAATCGATTTTACTGGAATACCATCCACTGCAAAGCGGGTAACTTTGCATCCAAATGCTGTAAGCACCAACGGATCGAGTCCAATAATTGTAAGAGGGCTAACTTCAGGTGGCGCAATCACTAGTGGGTACAACTCGTCCGGAGCCGCTTTTGTTACTTCTGGAGTTAGCACTCTTTCTAGTACGGTTGGGTTCTTGCTTTCTCAAGTAGTTGGCGCGACGGTTGCTGTTACTGGAGAAATTATTCTTCAGAGGAAGGGCGGAAACGTGTGGGGGATTTCTACGGTAAATTCATTTGGTAGTGGAGGTCTTAGCCTTGGAGCCGGAAGTGTTGACCTTGGTGCAGACTTAACCGGAATTCGATTCACAACAGTCAATGGAACGGATACGTTCGACGCTGGCTCGCTCAATATTTCTGTGGAGTGATGGTATGAGATATGAAATCAATGTACAAACTGGATCTGTAACTGAACATGATGATGCTCCTATTGTTGTGTTGAGCAAAGCGAAACGGATAAATGCTAGAACTGCATTATTTGATGCAGACGTTGCGACATTAACAAATAGATGGGTTGCTGCTGGCTTCGCTGACGGTGAAACCGAAGCCATAAAGAAAGCGACTATCACGGCTGATTACTCAGCGCTGTTAACCCAATACACCGCAGACATTGCGGCCATCAAAGCATCTTAACAGGAGGAACTATGACCACTGAAACCACGGCAAGCACGAACTCTATTACCGATAAATATTGCAATTGCGGGTCTGTTATGAACTACGTTTATGACGAAGACCTGGAATGCTGGTGCTGGCTTTGCCCTGAGTGCGGGAGAGTAATATACGTCGAATGACAAGATAATAAATATCTAATAACTGAAGAGCGCCTTTGTGCGCTATTTTTTTGCCTGAAAGGAAAGCCATGCCAGATAGAACGATAACCACAGCCGCCAATGTTTCGGCATCAGTCCCGGTAGGAGTTACCGGGATGCACTTGCTTGGTATACCTCTATCTGACTTGGCTTACCTTGTGGCGATTATTTCAGGTCTTTTTGCTGTCGGCTCCTACTGCGTGAAGATGTGGCGAGACATACAGATCGGCAAGGCAGCACAGGAAAAGCGCGAGGCAGATAAGTGAAAACATCAGATAAAGGGATTGCGCTCATCAAGCATGCCGAGGGATTCGCGCCTACTCCGTACTTCTGCCCAGCAGGTAAGCGAACAATCGGTTACGGCCATGTGATCCTTCCTGGTGAAGAGTTTCCGTCTCACATAACTGAAGCGGAGGCAACAGCGTTGCTGATCAAAGACTTGGCCGAACGGTTCGAGCCAGCGGTCGAGAAGCTGGTAACGGTGGATCTGAAACAGGGCCAGTTTGATGCACTTATTTCGTTCGCATTCAACCTTGGCCCAGGCAATCTGAAATCCTCGACGCTTCTGAAAAAGCTGAACGCTGGCGACTATGGCGGCGCTGCCAACGAGTTCATGAAGTGGACGCGAGCGGCGGGGAAGGTGCTGCCCGGGCTTGTCAAGCGCAGGGCGGAAGAAAAAGAACTGTTCATGGAGGTGCGATGATAAAACGGAGACTCAAGAATGCATGGAAGTCGTTCACGATCTGGTTCAATGGCGTGGCTCTGGCCGTTCTCCCTATTGTCGATGGGCTGAAAGACTTCATGCCACAGATTCAAGACTACATCGATGACGGGATTTTCAAGAAAACGATGCTCGTCCTGATCATCTGCGGCAACATCCTGATCCGATTTAAAACGGCTACCGACTTGGCTGACAAATGATGGACGCTATCAAGCCATACCTTACGGCCATCAAGTTTGGACTTGCCGTTGTTCTGCTGTCTATAAGCCATTTCTTCGCCTATCGCTCCGGCGCAAACAGCGTGAAGGTCGAGCAGGCAGAGGAATACAAGTCAAGCGTTGAAAAAGGAAACCAAGCAGCGGAATCATTGGAGGTAAAGAAAAATGAGCGGGAAATCGTCTATCGAACCATCACAAAAGAAGTGGAAAAGATCGTTGACCGGCCTGTATATCGTGCTGACTGTATTGACGCTGACGGGCTGCGGTTCATTAACGACGCGCTCGCCGGTTCCAGCAAGCCTAACGCAGCCATGCCCTAACCTTCAACCGCTTGAAGGTATGACAGGTTCTGATCTGACTAAGAAGCTTGTCGAGGTCGGCAAAGCGTACTACGCGTGTGCAGATTCCAAGGCGGCACTCATCAAGGCGTGCAAATGAACTGCGCCGAATGCTTCTATTGCGAATGGTTTGAGGAAGAAGAACAAGGCTTCTGCCATCGCTACCCGCCTGTAATCGTGGGCAACGCGGTTACCTATCCGGTCATAGAGGATGACGACTGGTGCGGTGAAATTATTCCAATATCGAAGGAGCGACATTGATAGACGAAAAATTGATCGAGTTCGCAACCGAGAAAGATAAGCAGTACATCGAAGCTATCAAGCTGTATGGCAATGCCAATCAAGCGGCAAAGGTGCTTGGAAAGTCGCCTGGAACTATCGGAAACGCAATGGCTAACCTTGAGCGCAGGGCGGCACGAAATGGGTATTCTCCTGATCACGGAATGACAAAGCCTGTTCCTGATGGATTCAATGCCGCTCGGATCAGCACGAACTACGACAAAGACGGCAAGATCAATCAGCAATGGGTTATCGCTACGCCGGATAAGGAACGTCAACACGAGCTGATGCAGGCTGCAATTACCGCAATGGCGGCAGACTTGCCGAAAGTGGAGCCAGTGCCAGCGCCGACGCAAACGATTGACGAGCTATGCAATCTCATCACCTTTAGTGACTATCATCTCGGAATGCTGTCATGGAGAAAAGAGGGCGGTGCAGATTGGGACTTGAAGATTGCCGAGAAAATGCTTCTGGACAGCTTCCTTTATATGGTCGAAGCTGCGCCAAAGGCAAAGACGCTTGTCCTATGCTTACAGGGAGACTTTTTGCATACTGATGGGCTGCTGCCGCTGACGCCTGCCCACAAGAATGTCCTGGATGCAGATGGGAGATATTCAAAGATCATTGACGTGGCAATACGGGTAGTCAAACAGATCATCAGGCACGCGCTTGGCCGTCATCAGTTCGTCCATGTTGTCATCTGCGAAGGGAACCACGACGAGACCGGCTCTATCTGGATGCGCAAGATGTTTGCTTCAATGTACGAGGATGAGCCGCGCCTAACCGTGAACGACTCCGAATTGCCGTTCTATGTGTATCAACATGGAAACACCATGCTTGGATTCCATCACGGCCATAAGGTGAAGAATGAGCAGTTGCCGCTTCTGTTTGCCTCACAATATCCAAAGATGTGGGGCAATACAACCAAGCGATATTGCCACACTGGACATCGGCATCATGTGGATGAGAAAGAGTTTGCAGGAATGACGGTGGTTCAGCATCCTACTTTGGCGGCAAGGGACGCTCACGCAGCTAGGGGAGGCTGGATTTCAGAACGCGCCGCTTCCGTGATTACCTATCATTCGGATTTCGGACAAGTGGCAAGGAATGTTGTTACGCCTGAGATGCTGGCCGCTTGATATGTATAATTTTTCGCAGAAATTAAGCACATCGCCAATATATGCTTGTTTTCAGAGAAAATTTAGACATCTATTACTGAGTGGGAAAGACAACATCCTGCCAACATTTCCGAGAGAGCTAGTATTTACTCGGCTGTGGATGGGTTCGAGTACCCGACATACTCCTATCCAGTACCCTGTTTTTGTGTGCACGAATTTGCCATTTTATGCGCGAAATGGGCGTTTTAAGCGTATTGTGCACACACGAAAATTATCGTTTTCCCCTATGAAAGTGGTAATTTGAACGGTTAGAATGTCATACTCGAAATCCGGTATACGGTAACCCCGTATCCAGGGTTCAAATCCCTGCCTTTCCGCCAAAGAATCAAGCACTTGTGTTTAGTTGAAAAGAAATTTAAAGCCT
>Ga0316613_10000872_pt1 | contig 22069 bp, 20 predicted proteins | sample OWC_soil_day10_C_2_FD_207647 | JGI IMG/M metagenome (GOLD analysis project Ga0316613, IMG submission 207647) | Wetland soil microbial communities from Old Woman Creek delta, Ohio, United States - OWC_soil_day10_CT_b | ecosystem: Environmental > Terrestrial > Soil > Wetlands | place: USA: Ohio...
CTTGGATTTATCATACACGTTTTACACATTAATATTCTGGGTATCGCATTAAACCTATTCTTCATTTACTTGTTGTTTCAGATCCGTGAGTATTATCATAATTAAGAAAACCGAAAGGGTGAATCAATATTGTGAAATATTTAGTATCAACGATTTTATCTGTACTTATCGTAATGGTGCTGTTAATTATTCCTCAGACTGGGGAAGCGGCTACGGAAACTGGAGGGCTCAGGTATACGGTTACAGTGACTAAATTTGAAAACCGAGCTGGATGGTCTGGCCAGTGGGATATTGGCGATGCCTGGGGATTAATCATGACTGATATTTTAAACCAAACTGGTAAGTTTATTGTTCTTGGTGAAAGCGATATGCGGTCTGCAGCATTAGATGAACAAGACTTGGCCTCTTCAGGTCGAATCCCCCAGGGATTAACGACGGCCGTAACTGGACAATTAACGCCTGCTCAAATCCTCATTAAAGGAGCTATTACTCATGTACAGCACAATACCGCAGGTGGCTTTGGCGGCATTTCTATTGGTCGAATTAGTCTCGGTGGTGGCAATTCTAAATCTGAGGTAAATGTCACTATGTATATGGTTGATTCTACTACTGGTCAAGTTTTGGCCTCAAAGAGTGTTATCGGCAAGTCAAACAGCGGAGGCGGAGGTATTCATTATTCTGGCCACGGTTGGTCCGCAGGAGGCGGTGGATTCAAGAATGATAACCTAGGTAAGGCTATTGAATCAGCTGTCCAGCAAGGCACTGAATGGATGATCGGTCAATTGCCAAAAATACCTTGGTCAGGAACAGTTATAATGATGAGAGATGACAAAGTCTATATAAACCGTGGTCTACGGGAAGGTGTAAATATCGGCCAGCAATTCATAGTCGGCCATTCGGAAATCATTCGTGATCCTGGAACGGGAGAAGTACTTGAGAAGATTCTTAGTGAAGCAGCTCGTATTCAAGTATCAACTGCTAAGGAAAAATTATCAATCTGCGATGTAATCAGCGGACAGAGTGATTCTATTGATAAAGGAATGGAAATTCAACTTCCGTAAACTGTAACCTTCTTTTCAAATACGTTACAAAAATTTATCAAGAAAAGGTCTTTAAAAAAAGAAATAATAAATGGGAAGCTTCGTCTATGATAACGAAACCTCCCATTATTACTTTATGCTGAGCCGCATAGTGACAAACTCAATTGTCACTAAACTAATATATTAAATATCTAAATTTTTTACATCATGGGCATTATCTTCAATAAATTTACGCCTAGGTTCTACTTTATCCCCCATGAGGATAGAGAACATTTCATCAGCAGCCATAGCATCACCAAGCTCTACCTGGAGAATCGTCCTGCCTTCAGGGTTCATCGTCGTATCCCATAACTGATCAGGATTCATTTCACCAAGACCTTTATAACGCTGTACATTAATATTATCCCGACCAATACGGGTTAATAATTTATTCAATTCATCATCGCTATATATATACCAACTCTCACGTCCTTTTTTCACCTGATACAAGGGCGGTTGAGCAATATAAATACGACCAGATTCGATAAGAGGCTTCATATAACGATAGAAAAAGGTTAATAGTAATGTACGAATATGAGCACCGTCTACATCAGCATCTGTCATTATAATAATTTTTCCATAACGACTTTTTTCTAAATCAAAATCTTCTGCAATACCATTACCAAAGGCCGTAATCATAACACGAATTTCTTCGTTATTGAGTATTTTATCTAGACGGGCCTTTTCCACGTTCAAAATCTTACCTCTAAGGGGTAAGATAGCCTGAAAACGGCGATCTCGCCCCTGTTTTGCCGAACCACCTGCTGAATCACCTTCAACAAGATAAATCTCAGTCTGCATAGGATCTTTTATTGAACAATCAGCGAGTTTACCAGGCAATGAACTTATTTCTAAGGCATTCTTTCTTCTGGTAAGCTCCCGTGCCTTGCGGGCTGCATCACGAGCGCGAGCTGACATTACGGACTTTTCAACTATTTTCCGAGTGACAGCCGGGTTTTCTTCAAAAAATTCACTTAACCTGTCAGAAACAATGCTATCCACAATCCCCCGTACTTCACTATTTCCTAATTTTGTCTTAGTTTGTCCCTCAAATTGTGGTTCTTCAATTTTCAGACTGATAACAGTAGTCAAACCTTCTCTTACATCTTCACCACTCAGATTTTCATCATTATCTTTTAGTATATTCAATTTACGGGCATAATCATTGACTGTCCGTGTTAAAGCAATTTTAAAACCACTTAAATGAGTACCGCCCTCTTGGGTATTGATATTATTTACAAAACTAAAAATATTTTCTACATAACTTTCATTGTATTGCAAAGCAATTTCTACAATACTCGTATCTTTTGATCCAAAAATATAAATAGGCTCTGCATGCAATACTGTTTTTGTCTTATTCAGGTGCTCAACAAAGGAACAAATACCACCTTCATAAAAAAAGACTTTTTCTATATTAGTGCGTTCATCCTTCAAAGTAATTGTAATACCTTTGTTTAAAAAAGCCAATTCCCGCAAGCGTTGTTTTAAAGTATCAAAATTATATACTGTCTCTTCAAAAATTTCTGCATCTGGTTTGAATGTAACTTTAGTACCTGTTTCTTGTGTCTCGCCAATTACTTGTAGCTCCCTTGCTGTATAACCCCGTTCAAAACGAATATTATGGATTTTACCATCTTGTTTGACTTCTACTTCTAGATAAGAACTAAGGGCATTTACTACCGATATACCTACGCCATGAAGTCCGCCAGATACTTTATAACCGCCACCACCAAATTTACCACCAGCATGTAGAATTGTGAGCACAACTTCTACAGCAGGCTTACCGGTTTCATGCATACCAACTGGAATACCACGACCATTATCTGAAACAATGATACTATTATCATTGCAAATAGTGACGTCTACTTTATTACAATGTCCGGCTAATGCTTCATCAATACTATTATCAACTACTTCATAAACCAAATGATGGAGTCCTCTAGCTGAAGTACTACCTATATACATACCTGGACGTTTACGAACAGCTTCTAATCCTTCCAATACTTGTATCTGTTCAGCTCCATAATTACCATTTACTGTTATATCTTGATCAATACTCATTATTAACCTCCAACCTAAAATCGACTATATCTATGTATATTTATACATGTAATCCGGAATTAAAAACTATAAAATCCTTAGCTCTTTTCTTTAATGTCAATGATGAAATAGCTGATAAATATACTATTTTATTTGTAATTATAAAACTTTTAGCGTTTTTTTCTGATATATCAATAATTTTTTTTTCATCATGCATTTTATTTAAAAAATCTTTATTAATACCTGATTTTGCTGATTTTAAATCAGTAATGGCAATAACATCACGCAAAGGAACAACCATATCAGCGCCCAGATGTAAAAACATTACTTTTTCCTCCTAAATTTATCTAATGTTTTATTGATAACTGCCTCATTAATAGCCTCAATTTTAGCTCCTGTAGTTAACATAATAAAAGTCATTATTTTAAATTTATCCGTATCCCCATCCTGAATATCTCTACCAATCGATGATACTAAGGTATATTTAGCCTGATGAAATTCTTCGTTCGTGCAAGGTATATAATTATTTAATTCATGATGACGCATCCAGGGAATTTCTTTTAATGTACCTATAATATTAGTGATTACTTTATGTTTTTTAGTAAGCTTGCACACACTACAATGGGTTTGATCCGATGGACATAAAACAGTACAACTGGCACATTGGTGCCAGTTATTCTGTTTTTGTATTTTTTTTAATGCAAAATCTTTACGCATAACACGTAATATTTTTTGCCTTAAATATTTATCATGCACATGCTCGACTGTTTCATGAATGATCTGTATGTCAGAGTCATCTAACTTCACTTTACTTAATTTGTATTTTTTATTAGGCTGGTTATTATCCTCAATGTTTTCTTGATTCTGGATATTCTTTAAATATCCTGCTTTAAATCTAATATCTAAAATGAGTTTTTCGCCAATAAAACTATTTATTTTATCCATGATACTTTCTTTCATCATGGATAAATGATGACACCATACTGAATTATTTACTCCAACGACTAATATCCCACTTTGCACTATAACTGGATAAGCATGGATAGCAATATCATCACCGACAATTTTCTTCCAATGAGCAATCACTGATTGAGCATTATATTTTTTTTGTAGATTCATATTTTTAATTGTCAGCGGTATAATGTCTGCCATTTTTTGCATATCACTCACTCCATAATAGTACCATTTACTACTTGGTGAAATTCCCCAAATTTATTATCAGGAAAATACTTTTCCTCAGTTGCTGTAATAAATGTTTGTATACGATCTTGGATAAATGCTATTAAGTGTTCCCGGCGGGAAGCATCAAGTTCACTCATTACATCATCAAGTAATAAAATCGGATATTCCCCTGTTTCAGATTTAATAAATTCAAGCTCAGCTAATTTTAAAGCCAGCACACCTGTACGTTGCTGACCTTGAGAGCCAAATGTTCGGAGGTTAATACCATTCACTGACAAAATTAAATCATCCCGATGAGGGCCTATGCTTGTACTACCACGCCAAATATCATTTTGTCGCGATTCCACTAACTTTCTGCTATATTCTTCAGTTAGATTTTCGCTATTTTTTTCATCTATACCATGTTTATGATAAATAACTGTTAAATTTTCTTTGTTATCTGTAATTTTGCGATGCATTAAATTTGCTAACATAGCTAGTTTTTTAATTGCATTTTGCCTCTTTTTCACAATTTGACTTCCTATTATTGCTAATTGTTCATCCCAGGCATCAAGCATTTCAGGTTTTTCTTTATGCTCTCTAATTTTTTTGAGCAGTGTATTTCTTTGGGATACAATACGGTTATATTTCAATAATTGCTGATAATATGTGGGACTAACTTGTGATATTTCTATATCCAAGAATCGTCTACGCATATTTGGCATACCTTTTATCAGCATTAGATCTTCAGGAGAAAATAATACAACATTCAATAGTCCAACTAATTCCCTAGGTTTTATCGTATGACTATTGGCCATAATTTCTTTTTTTTGATTCGTGCTAAATTTAAATAATAAACTATTTTCAATATTAAAGCGAGAAAAAAATATGCTAAGACTAGCACTATCTTGCTGCCAACGAATAAGTTCCGCATCATTATTAGTACGATGAGAATGTCCTATTGCAGCATAATAAATTGCTTCTAAGATATTTGTTTTACCTTGGGCATTTTCGCCAATAAAAATATTTATACTGTGAGTAAAAGTTAAAGTAAGGTTTATATAGTTGCGAAAATTTCGGAGTATTATTTTATTTACTATCATTGTTACACCTTTTACTCAGCTATAACTTTCCATATGCCAATATCTTTAATTTCAAGAATATCACCAGGATGAATTTTTTTACGTTTTTCATGAATATTTATACCATTTATCTTAATTAAACCATCATCAATAAATAATCTGACTTGTCCGCCTGTATCTGCAATACCAGCCCATTTTAACAATTGGTCTAATTGTATTGTCGGTGTTGATATCTCTATAGTTTCCATTTAGTTTATCCTCACAGGTGTAATGATATAGTTATATGTCTCATCATCAGTAGGTCGAATACTTGCTGGACTAAGAGGCGTGTTGAGTGAAAATATTAGATATTCACTTGTAATGTTTTTTAAAATATCAGTAACGTATTTTGCATTAAAAGCAATTTCTATTTCATTACCTTTTATGGCAATGGGGACAGTTTCATATGCTTTACCGATATCAGGATTGTTAGATGTAATAATAACACAATCATTTTTAAAAGCCAATTTAATAATATTATAGTCAGTATCTCTAGCGAGTAGTGATACACGTTCTACAGCATCCATAAAGTCATGTGTCTTAATGGTTATAGCCGTGGCAAAGTTCGGAGGAATTACTTTATTGTAATCGGGAAAATTTCCTTCAATAAGACGGGACAGAAGATATACATTGTCAAAGGCAAAGGATACTTGATTTTTTTGATAATAAATAGTTACATCCATGGGAATATCTGAAATCATAATACGGGTTAATTCATTTAAAATTTTAGATGGAATAATCATTTTGACAGTATTAATGTTATGACCAATATGATCTTTTTTAATAGCTATGCGATGAGTGTTAGTAGCTGCCATTATAATATTATGTTGATCAACTTCTAACAAACCACCAGTAAATATTGGCTTAGATTCATCTGTAGCACAGGAAAAGACTGTTTTTTTGATAAGTTCGCGCAATATATTATCTTTTACTATTAATATCGTGTCACTAGTAGGCTTATTTAATACAGGAAATTCTTCAGCTGGTAAACTTAATAAATTAAATTGTGCTTGATTAGAAGTAATTTTAATAGTTCTGTCTTCCAGAGAAGATGCTATCTCAATGTTTTCTCCTGGTAGTTTACGTATAATTTCTTGAAAATAACGTCCTGATAAGACAATATCTCCAGGTTCATCCACAATTGCATCGATAGTACAACTAATACCAATTTCATAGTTAGTTGCTTGTAATTCTAGTGTTGTACCTTTGGCTGATAAATAGATACCTGTAAGTATAGGCATTGGAGTTTTAGTAGCAATTGCCTTTTGTACTGTTTGTATTGCGTGATTTAACAGATCTTTCGTGCAGGAAATTTTCATTTTTTGACCTCCAGTAGGTATATTAATACTAAAAGATATTTATTGTAATAAAATAGCCGTAATAGTAGTAGGGGCTGTAGATATGTTGATAAAGCTAGTCAGGCCTTGTCGAATAACAGAGAGTGCTGTTAATAAAATGTCAGCAAGTAATACAGCAGTTATCCACAAACCCACAGATTTTCAACAAAAATAAGTTAATAACAAATAGTCTACAGGTAAGCGGTAAGGTTATTAACAAAGATATACACTATTCATGTCGAGAACAATGCTTTTTGTTAGTAAAATAGCGGATTGTGTAACATATAAACAGTAAAATTATTGTGTATTTTCGATTTTTTTGATTAATTCTTTAATAGTATTACTTAACTTTACATCCTCATTACGTTCACGACTAATTTTTTCATAGGCATGAATAACTGTAGTGTGGTCACGGCCGCCAAACATTTCGCCAAGACGTGGCAACGAAGTTTCAGTTAATTCTCGGGCTAGATACATAGCAATTTGTCGTGGATATGACACATTGCGTGTCCGTCTTTTGGCCAATAATTCATCAACTTTAAGTTTGAAGTAGGAAGCTATAATTTCTTGAATCAGTTCAACGGTAATCTGCTTAGGTTTGCCTTGCGGAAAGATGTCTTTTAATGCTTCTGTTGCTAAATCGATATCGACTGTTTGATTGGTAAGGGAGGCATAAGCGATTACACGGATAAAGGCACCTTCTAATTCACGAATGTTATTATCAATGCGGCTAGCGATATATACCATAACATCATTTGGAACATTTAAATGCTCCATCATGGCTTTTTTGCGTAAGATAGCAATTCTTGTTTCTAAATCAGGAGGCTGAATATCAGTAATAAGTCCCCATTCAAAGCGTGAACGCAGACGGTCTTCTAATGTTTGAATTTCACGGGGGGGTCTATCACTTGACATGATAATTTGTTTATTAGCCTCATGGAGTGTATTAAAGGTGTGGAAGAATTCTTCTTGGGTATGTTCTTTTTTTGATAAAAATTGGATATCGTCAACTAATAATACGTCGATATTGCGGTATTTTTGTCTGAAACTTTCTGGATTACCATCACGAATAGAATTAATTAACTCATTTGTGAATTTCTCACTGGAAATATATAGCAATTTTAATTTTGGGTGATTTTGTAGAATACGATGACCAATAGCATGCATAAGATGGGTTTTTCCAAGACCAACACCACCATAGATAAAGAAGGGATTATAGGCATTGGCTGGCGCTTCAGCAACGGCCAATGATGCAGCATGGGCTAGTCGATTTGAATTACCAATAACAAAAGTTTCAAAAATATATTTAGGATTGAGAATTGCCATTGCATCGTCTGCTGCAGTAAGTTGTAAAGATAATTTTTGTTCCGATTCAGGCGAAGGCTTATATATTTGAGATTGAGTAGCAATTCGCATAGTTGTTTGTGATGGATTTGGTAATTTAGGTTTGTCTATTGATGTTTTAGCTTTTTCTGGTTGCAGAAATTGTTCGGGTATAGTTTCTATTTGAACTGTGCTGGCTATTTGTTCTTCACTACTATCAGTATTATTTATCTGGTCCTCTACATCCAAATTTATAAAAATTACATCCAAAGGCTTATTGGTAATGTAATGGACGGTAGATAAAATAATAGGCAGGTATCTAGATTCAAGCCATTCTTTTATAATTTGCTTAGGTGTACCGATTTCTAGGGTGGTTTCAGTTAAATTAAGAGGGACAGTCGGCCTGAGCCAGGTATCAATCATGAGCTTAGATAGTTCTTGCTCTAATTTTTTTAATACCTGTTCCCATACTATTGTTGCTTGTAGGGTGTCCATACGTTCAATCCTTTCTGCTTTACAAATAATAAGGAGTTATATTTATATCTGGGTGCTAACTCATTAAGAAAAGGGGAGAGTATAGAGGTAGTAGGTTTAGCGTTAATACTATTTTTATACGTAATAAATAAACATATCAACAAAATATATAAACAACCAATTAAGTTATCCACATAGTTATCAACAATTGTTAATAACTATGTCCAAGGAAAAATTTTTAACGAAAAAAAAATACAGAAGCGAAAGGAAAAAATATTTCGCACCCTTGTATTTATCAATTATAATAGACTTATTACTAAATGTGGATAAAAGTGTGGATAAAGTATTGAAAATGTGAGCAACTTTAAATATATGTAGATAACTAACATATAAAAAAAGACCTGTTAATAACTTATATATGTTATATTAACAAAAACCACATAAGTTATCAACAGGTTTTTACAAAATAGAACATTATATGGAACTATTTATCAACAGATCTTTAAAAGACATCTTGGTAAATTTCTTGACACTGGACCTTTATCTAGTCTATAATGTTTAGTAGTTAAAAATAGGTATTTTAACTTCAAAGCTCTCGTATTTAAGCAAGGAGGTGTAAATAAATGAAACGTACTTATCAGCCAAACACATTATGGAGAAAAAGAACTCATGGCTTCCGTGAACGTATGAAAACTAGGGGTGGCCGATTGGTTCTTGCTAAAAGACGTGCTAGAGGCAGAAGAAAATTATCTGCATAGTATGTCCCTTGAAGTGGCTTATTTTGTCCATATGGCGGGATGATGAACTGTGATATATAAGTTATCCAAACAAGGGATATTGCACAAAAATAAAAAGTTTCAGGCTGTATATAGGTCAGGTAGATCATATGCTAATCGAATGGTTGTACTTTATGTATTGCCAAACATTGAAAATGTTCGCCGAGTTGGCTTTGCTGCAGGTAAAAAATTGGGTAGTGCGGTAGTACGCAACCGGGTTAAGCGTCTGTTGCGTGAATCTTATCGTTTAAATCAATCAAAACTCATTAATGGAGTCGATTTAGTGTTGGTTGGCAGACAAGCAGCAATAAAAGCTGATCGAATGACTGTTACTGGGGCTTTTATGAATTTGTGTAATAAGGCAAAAATATTGGCTAAGTAGGTAGTTGGCAATGAAAAAAATGGCAATATTATTTATCAAATTTTATCGTTTATTTATTTCACCGCTAAAACCACCTACTTGCCGTTTTGTGCCAACTTGTTCAGAGTATGCATTACAGGCAATTGAAAAATATGGGATAATCCGTGGAGGAAATATGGCAATAAGAAGAATTTTACGTTGTCATCCATTTCATCCAGGCGGTTATGATCCTGTTTGATATATAATATATAATAAATTTTTTACTATAAATTTATTTTTAAAGATGAATTTATTGGGAATCAAGAATGTACTGTACTTTCTGATACCTTAATATATTGGCTTATTTCAAATTAATATTGAGGACGTGAGATTTTGGTTTTGTTTGACGCGGCTATTGGCCTTTTGCAAGATTTATTAACCTTTTTTTATGGTGTAACAGTTTCTATGGGCATGGCCAATTATGGTATAGCGATTATTTTGATAACTTTAGCTATAAAATTAGTATTGTATCCATTAACTGTAAAGCAAGTTAAAGGTATGAAGGCAATGCAAGAATTGCAGCCTAAAATGAAAGAATTACAAGAAAAATACAAAGGAAATCCAGAAAAACTAAATAAAGAAATGGCTATCTTATATAAAGAATCAGGTGTAAACCCATTATCTGGGTGTTTGCCTCTGTTGGTTCAAATGCCTATTCTTATGGGAATTTTCTTTGCTATCCGTGATTATCACTATGCTCATGTACCTAACTTTTTATGGATTGCTGATTTGTCCGGACCAGACCCACTATATATATTACCTATATTGTCAGCAGCCACTACCTATATTCAACAAAAACAGACAAGTACTGATTCTAATCAACAAACTAAAATGATGATGAATTTAATGCCATTATTCATCGGTTACATCAGTATTACTTTTCCTGGTGGTTTAGTATTATATTGGGTAATGAGTAATATTTTTCAGATAGCTCAACAGTGGTGGATGTACCGTGGTGCACCTCAAAAATAAGGGAGGTTAATTAACACGATGACTTCTGTGGAAAAAACCGGAAAAACCATTGAAGATGCGGTAGCATTAGCTTTGAGTGAGCTCGAAGTAGGCATAGATCGTATTGATTATGAAGTGTTAGAAGCGCCAAGCAAGGGTTTTCTTGGATTCATTGGTACAAAATTGGCAAAAGTACGGGTGACAGTTAAGCAAATTGAACCGATGAAAGTTGCCCAGGATTTTTTAGAAAATATTTTTGATTTAATGAAATTAGAAGTTCAGATCGAAAAAATAGTAAAGCAAGATAATACTGTTTTTAATATTCGTGGTAATGATTTAGGAATATTGATTGGTAAACATGGGCAAACCTTGGATGCATTGCAGTATTTGACTAATCTAGCAGCTAATCGCGATACCGATAGTAAGGTTCGAATTGTACTTGATGTGGAAGAATATCGTCAGCGTCGCGCTGAGACTTTGACTCGTTTAGCTTCTAGGTTGGCGGATAATGTGAGGCGCCGTGGCGAAAAAGTAGTATTGGAGCCAATGAGTTCTAACGAGCGTAAGATTATTCATATGGCTTTGCAAAATGATCAGCGGGTTGTTACCTATAGCGAAGGGGAAGAACCTTATCGTAAAGTTGTTATTGCATTAAAAAAATAAAAATTTTGTGTATGGGAAACTCATATAGCAAAACCCAGTAATAATTAATTATTACTGGGTTTTGCTAGTAAAATAGGCCATTGGCATTTAAAAATCCTATAAATAATCCTAGATGATGTGTGAGAAAATAGATAAAGTTGTGGATAAGTTAGGAGGCGGTATGGTGTTTGAGGGTGAGACTATTAGTGCAGTAGCTACGGCAGCGGGTGAGGGTGCTATTGGTATAGTTCGCATGAGTGGAAATAAATCTATTGCTATTGTCAGTGAGATCTTTAAAGGAATCAAATATAAAAAAACAGCAGACATTGATTCTCAGAAAATGGCATATGGGCATATTGTAGATCCAGAAAGTAAAAATATTGTTGATGAAGTATTAGTCCTTATTATGAGATCACCTAGATCATATACTAGAGAAGATATTGTGGAAATTCATTGCCATGGTGGAGTAGTGCCACTACGGAAAATTTTAGAGCTAACAATAAGGTACGGAGCACGGCTAGCTGAACCTGGCGAGTTCACTAAACGGGCTTTTCTTAATGGGCGGCTGGATTTGTCCCAGGCTGAAGCAGTGATAGATATTATTAGGGCAAAAACAGATGCTTCATTACGCATGGCCTTAGGTCATTTGGCAGGAGCATTATCGGAAAAAATTCGAATTTTGCGATTTGAAATTTTAGGTATGATTGCAAATTTGGAAGCAACTATCGATTTTCCAGAAGAGGATATAGAGGAATTAACGGCTCAAGATGTTAAAACCGCTGTAGTCGTAGTCCTAGCGGAAATTGATCATTTATTGGCAACTAAAGAAACAGGGAGGATATTAAGAGAAGGGTTGGAAACAGTTATTATTGGTAAGCCTAATGTTGGTAAATCTAGTTTGCTGAATGCATTACTAAAAGAAAAGAGAGCTATTGTGACAGATGTACCGGGAACCACTAGAGATATTATTGAAGAATTTGTAAATATTCGAGGTGTTCCTCTAAAAATTGTGGATACAGCTGGTATTCGTGAAACTGTTGATATTGTTGAAAAGTTAGGTGTGGAAAAGGCTAGGGAATATATTACTACGGCGGATTTAATATTAGTATTACTTGATGCATCCCTCCCGTTATCGGGTGAAGATAGAGAAGTGCTAGAGTTACTCCCAGGAAGAGAAGCTATAGTACTGGTCAATAAAAGTGATTTACCATCCCTTTTAGATATGGATGAGGTGCATACATATGTTTCAGATCAACGCGTGATTAAAATATCAGTTATAGAGAATAGCGGTTTGACAGAATTAGAACAAGTTATTGTAGATATGGTATATAGTGGGCAGGTTCAGCAAAAAGAGGGAGCCTTTATTAATAATTTGCGGCAGGCTAACCTACTTGAGCAAGCTAAAGATCATTTAATGGCAGTATTGGTCACAATTGATGATGGTATGCCACCTGATTGTATTGTGGTAGATCTAAGGGCGGCTTGGGACAAGCTGGGGGAAATTACAGGTGACACCGTAGGTGAGGATATTATTGAGCAGATTTTCACCAATTTTTGTATTGGCAAATAGGGGAGTGACAGATTGTGTTTATTGCAGAACATTATGATGTAATTGTTATCGGTTCAGGTCATGCTGGATGTGAATCAGCCCTGGCGGCAGCTCGTCTAGGGTGCAAAACATTGCTTGCTACCCTTAATATGGATAATATTGCATTGATGCCATGTAATCCTTCAGTAGGTGGACCGGCTAAAGGACATTTGGTCAGGGAGCTAGATGCTTTAGGCGGCGAAATGGGGATCAATAGCGATAAGACAAGTTTGCAGATGCGCATGCTTAATACAAGTAAGGGCCCGGCAGTACATGCACTCCGTGCGCAAGCTGATAGAAAGTTGTATCAGGCAGTTATGAAAGAAACAATTGAAAATCAGCAAAAATTGGATGTTAAGCAATTAATGATTGACAAGCTTCTGGTCAAAGATAATGTGGTATATGGGGTAGAAGTAGAAACTGGTGAAGTGTATTATGGCAAGGGCATTATTTTGGCGACCGGCACTTATTTAGGTGGGAAAATTATTATCGGTGAACTTGCCTATAGTGGTGGACCTACTGGGCAGCGAGCATCAGAGAAATTAACAGCTTCTCTTAGAGAGTTTGGTATTCGTATTATGCGTTTTAAGACAGGTACTCCAGCTCGCGTCGATAGACGGTCATTAGACTTTTCAAAGATGAGTATTCAACCAGGAGATGAACATGTTCATAATTTTTCATTTATGAGTGATATTGAAACTAGGGAACAATTACCTTGTTATCTCACTTATACAAATGAACAAACCCATGAAATTATCCGCAATAATTTATATCGGGCACCTATGTATACAGGTCTTGTGGAAGGGGTTGGACCTAGGTATTGCCCATCCATCGAGTCTAAAATTGTTAGGTTTACAGACAAGAAGGCTCATCAATTATTTATTGAGCCAGAAGGGTATAATACCCATGAAATGTATGTTCAGGGGATGTCTACAAGTCTACCCATAGATGTTCAGTATGAATTCTTGCGGACAATCCCTGGGATGGAAAATGTAAAAATTATGCGAGCCGGTTATGCTATTGATTATGATTGCATCGATTCCACTCAACTAAAGCCTTCATTAGAGTTTAAAAAAATTCATGGGTTGTTCTCGGCAGGACAGATTAATGGAACTTCAGGTTATGAAGAAGCGGCAGCACAGGGGTTGATTGCCGGAATTAATGCTGCTCGTTTGGTCCAAGGACAGGAAGCTTTTACTTTATCCCGGGCAGATAGTTATATTGGAGTGTTAATTGATGATTTAGTGACGAAAGGTACTGATGAGCCTTATCGTATTATGACATCAAGGTCGGAATACCGGCTTATCTTGCGTCAGGATAATGCAGATCTGCGTTTAACAGAGAAAGGCCGGCAGATTGGGCTAGTAAGCGATGAACGATATGAGCGATTTATAGCTAAGAAGGATGACATTGAAGCAGGACTTATGCTGCTACGTAATACGGTGATTACACCAACCCCAGAAGCACAGTCTAAGATGCGGGCAATGGGCACAGCAGAATTGAGAACAGGTGTTACTTTGTATGATATACTGCGTCGTACTGAAATGAGTTATGATTTATTAAAAGAGCATTTTGATCTACCAACTCTTAGTTATGGAGTACAACAACAAATTGAAATTGCTGCTAAATATGAAGGCTATATCAGCAAACAGGTTGAGCAGGTACAGCGGGCTGCTAAATTAGAAGAAAAACTACTCCCTGAAAATATTGATTATACAGAGTTAAGCGGTTTGGCTGTAGAAGCCCAGGAAAAATTAAATGAGATAAAGCCCGTATCCATAGGACAGGCTTCCAGGATTTCAGGAGTATCTCCTGCGGATATTGGGATATTGATGGTCTATTTAGAGCAGTGGCGTAGGAGGGGGGAAGCAGGAAAGTGATATTTAGAGAAGTATTGGATGAGGCTGCCAGAGAGTATGGCGTGCTACTGACTGAGGAACAAATGGTATCTTTTTCTAGATATTTTGAAACTTTGGTAGAATGGAATGGAAAAGTTAATTTAACAGCAATTACTGCTCCCCAGGATGTAGCAATAAAGCATATGATAGATTCTTTATCTTGTTATGATGAAGAAATCTTTAAGAATGGGGCAACGATTATTGATGTAGGTACAGGAGCTGGCTTTCCAGGGTTACCGCTCAAGATTTTTCGTCCTGATCTTAAGTTGACATTATTTGATTCTTTAAATAAAAGAATATTATTTTTACAGGCAGTAGCCGGTATATTGGGAATTACTGATATTAAGTTTATTCACAGTCGAGCCGAAGATGGTGGGAAAAGTAAGCAGCTTAGAGAAAGTTATGATATTGCCGTATCCAGAGCTGTAGCCAGATTGAATATTTTATCAGAGTGGTGCCTGCCATTTGTGGCCGTAGGGGGTTATTTTATTGCACTTAAGGGGTCTCAGTACAGTCAGGAGGTAAATGATGCTCAGGGGGCGCTACAGAGCTTAGGCGGGGAAGTCGCTAAAATCGAGAGTGTAAAACTACCTGGTCTTGATGATGTAAGAGCAGTAATTTATATAAAAAAAGTAAGAAAAACACCAACACTCTATCCCCGCCGTCCAGGAACGGCAGAAAAAAATCCATTATAGAAAATAGAAATTTAGAGGAATTGGAGCGGTAATGGCGAATATTACCATATTAATGGGGCTATTATAGGTAAGGCGGTGTACAGATGAAAAATTTGGCCAGATTATTGGGGTTGAGCTCAGCACCTCTTGAAATAGTCGCTCAGGCTAAAGAAGAAACAATTGTTGAAAAGAATATTGATAGTATACATAGTATTGAAACTGTTAGTAATAAAGATGATGCAGAGAATGTATCTCAAATAAATGTTGATGATATTACTCCTAATCCATTTCAACCTCGTAAAGTGTTTAATCATGATTCACTGCAGGATTTGATGGCTTCCATTCAAGAGTATGGTGTTATTCAACCGTTAATAGTACGTGTTACAGCAAATGGTTATGAATTGGTGGCTGGAGAACGTCGGCTAAGAGCATCCAAATTGGCAGGGTTGCACCAAGTACCTGTTATTATCAAACCACTTACTGATAAAGAAGTGGCAGAACTGGCCATGATTGAAAATTTACAACGTGAAGATTTGCACTTTTTGGAGGAAGCTGAAGGCTTCCAGCATCTCATTAATAGTTTTGCTTTTACTCAGGAAGAATTGGCAAAAAGGATGGGCAAGAACCAGTCGACGATTGCCAATAAACTGCGTTTATTGAAATTAACACCAGAGGTACGTGCTGTAGTGGCGGCGGAGAAACTAACAGAACGCCATGCTCGATCACTTCTTAAAATAGATGACGCCAGACTACAGATGGAAGTGTTGGATATTATCAAAGAAAAGGGTTTGAACGTCCGGAAGACAGAGGAACTTATTGAGGAATTTTTGGAAGATGTTTCCGAACAGATAGAGCAAAAGAATAAACCCAAACGTAGTATTGTAAAAGTGATTAGAGATGTGCGAATTTTTATTAATACCATTAATAATGTAGTGGGTGAAATGAAAAAAGTTGGGCTTAAAATCAATATGAAGCAAGAGCAGGATGATGAATATATTCATATTAATTTGCGTATCCCCAAGCGTAAATAGGTTTATAAAATTTATTGAAAAAAACACCTGACAATTGTCAGGTGTTTTTTCAATAAATTACAATACGTTTAATGTTAGTATTATCGGGAATCGAGGTAGGGTTGCCAGTATTTAGCCACTCGGTGGGGACGAAGCCTTTGCTCAGATCAAGTTCGAAGAGCATTTTAATACTTTTTACGACAAGGAAGAGGGAGTTATTGATTACTTTTATATCATTAATTGTATATTGATTGCGAATATCGCCGACAGTAGATTTTATAGTGATTTGCTTGTCAGTTGAAAACTGCTCATCATAGATACTAATGGTGGAAACAAGTTTTAATGTACCGCTTGAAAGCTCTAATTCTAGAGAAGGGCTATTGGTGTTATTAAAATAAATATTGGCGATTGTTTTTTTATTACCATCAATATATTTTTCGCTCACAGTAAGAGAGGGATATTTTTTTTGTATATCTGCCAGTGGCATGCCAATTTGCACAAAGCCGGCCTTACCTAAAGTAAGATGATTTTCTTGAGCAATATGATCAGGTAATGCCTCTATTGGTAGTTTTTTAGTTGGATATAGTGGAGGCTGGGGAGGAATTTTTAAGGTTTTAGATGGTTCAACATTTGGGTTTGCGCCTGCACTTTTTAGGATTTCAGAGATTCTAGCATATTTTTTAGTATATGCTTCTATGAGTGGGGTACGGCCATTGTTATCTTGTATATTTGGATTTGCTCCATATTCAAGTAACATGGTTACAATATCTTCGGCACCCATTACTGTAGCATGTATTAAGGCTGTTTTACCGTACTTATCTTGTAGATTAACTGTAGCTTGTTTTTCAAGGAGTAGCTCCACTATATCAGACTTTTTATAGAAACAGGCTGACATGAGCGGACTCCAGCCGTCGGTAGGCCGTACTGCATTTACTGACATACCTGCATCCAAAAAGGCATTAACAACCTCTTTATCACCACGACCAGCATAGGCCACAAAGTTTTTTCCCTCAAAAGTAATTCCTAGATCAATGAGTTTTTCAAGAGGTGTTCGAGATGCAAATACAATATTATGATTAGCCATTTTAAAGCCTAGGAATGCACCAACGCTAATAAATAACACAAATAGTAAGAAAATTGCTAATGCTATTTTCTTAGTGAAGTGCTGTTTTAGTGCCATAATAAAGAGTTGCGTGCTATTTTTAAGTGGCAGTTCTTGTAATGGAGTAATTAGCTTTTCTGTTATAGAGGGTTCTTGTGGGGCAGTTATCTCTGTGGAGGGGGAAACCAGCCCTGATAGCTCTTTATTTGCGGTAGCCAGAAGCTCATCAATAGCTTTTTGGTCTAGTTCTAGTTCATTACTCATATGCTATTCCTGCCTATTCGTTAGCTCAATTGATATTATATAAGTTGATATACTCATATATTTCATTCTTGATATGTATGAAAAATCCTGCAATGGATTACAGAAATTCTAGATAATATAAAAAGAAAGACAAATTATTATGTCTTTCTTTTTATATGAGTACGTTAGGGGGAAGAACAACAAGTATTTACCTTGAAAGAGTAAGTTTTTTAGCAATCATTACTGCTTCCACACCGTTTTCAGCATAAGCATCTGCTCCTGCTTGTACTGCGTATTCTGCGGTAAGTACTGCGCCGCCTACCATGGTTTTGGAATTGCTACCTGCTGCTTTAAGGGCAGCGATAGTATGATCAATTTCCGTCATAGTTGTTGTCATAAGGGCACACAAACCTACAATATTTGCATTATGGGTAATTGCAGCTTGTATAATGGTTTCAGTTGGCACGTCTTTACCTAAGTCAATTACGGTAAAACCGCTGTTTTCTAACAATGCAGCCACAATATTTTTACCTAGGTCATGAATATCACCTTTTACTGTCGCCAAGACAACAGTACCAAGGCTGGCAATGGTGTGGGTAGGTAAAATTTGTTTGATGGTAATGAATGCAGCGCGCATTGTTTCAGCAGATAATAGTACTTGCGGTAAAAAGCAATGACCGCTACCAAAAGCGGTGCCAACGTCATTCATGGCAGCAGTTAAGCCTTGTTCAGTAATTGTTGTAGAGTTTATCCCATCAGTAAGAGCTTGCTGAACTAAGGGAATAACTGCTTCTTTTTCGCCAGATATGACGGTTTGGCGAATCTGTTCCACAATATTTCTAGGAGCAGAGGCAATATCAGGCTGTTGTAGTGGACTGCTTGGCGCATATTGCAGGCTGTATGCTCTGCCATTGGAATCATTGCCGAGCAGTACTGCTGAGGCAGCTAAGGTGTCCTGCATGAGTGGATCATAAGGATTCAGAATAGGGGCGTCTAGTCCTGAAGCGAGAGCCATAGCACAAAAGGTTGAATTTATGATATCCCTTCGTGGTAGGCCGAAGGATATATTGCTAAGTCCCATAGTTGTCGGGTAGCCAAGCTGCTCTCGATAGAGCTTTAATGTAGAAAGTACTTCTCTTCCAGCCTCAGCATCAGCGGCGGCTGTCAGTACTAAGGCGTCTAGAACAAAATCTTGCGGACGAAGACCAGCTGATAGGGCCTCCTGGATAATTTGTCGAGTAATATTGAGTCGTTCATTGGCAGTACTAGGTACGCCACCTGGAGCAATCGGCAAACATAATATTGCGGCTCCATACTTTTTGGCCAGGGGCAAGAATATTTCTAGCCGCTCAGGTTCGGCGCTGATTGAATTAATAAGAGCTCGACCGGGATAGGCCTTAAGGCCAGCCTCTAATGCTAGTGAGTCTGTAGTATCAATGACGAGTGGGGCATCGACAAGCATTGATAATTCTTGTATGGCGTATTGCATGGCATTTGCCTGATCAATTCCTGGTACCCCCATATTGACATCGAGAATGTGTGCACCAGCCCGGAGCTGGTCTAAGGCTTCTTTTTTTACGGATACAAATTGTCCTGCTTTAATATCGGCAGCTAATTGTTTACGCCCAGTAGGGTTGATACGCTCACCGATAATGGCTGTAGGACAACCAGCACCAATATAGATGGTTTTACTACGACTGGTTAGGGCTGTAGTTTTGTTTATCTGCTGGATATTGGGTAGCAGAGGTATTGTTAGGTTACTAACTGCTTCTTTAATGGCTTTAATATGTTCAGGTGTAGTACCACAACAGCCACCAATATAGCGAGCGCCAGCTGATACTAGCTGTCCAGCCCAAGTACCCATTTCTTTAGGGGTCATAGGAAATATTGTTTGTTTGTTTATGAGTTTGGGCATGCCAGCATTAGGTTGGATGCTGATGGGACATTTCGTAGCGTTAGCTAGCTTTTGCACAATAGGTAATAATTGAGCTGGACCTAGAGAGCAATTTGCACCGATTATGTCAGCGCCCATTGCTTCTAATATAATGGCGGCAGTGACAGGATCTGTACCAGTAACTGTGCGTCCGTCAGCGCCAAATGACATTTGGCAAATAATGGGTTTATTAGTAACTACTTTTGCTGCAAGGAGAGCGGCACGCATTTCCTGAATATCAATAATGGTTTCAATAAGAAGCATATCTACACCAGCATTATGTAAGGCACTAATTTGTTCCCTAAAGACCTCATAAGCATCGTCGAATGTCAAATCTCCTAGGGGGGCAATCAATTTTCCCGTGGGGCCTACTGAACCAGCTACTCTGGTATCAGGACCGCAAGCAGCTCGTGCGACGTGGACTGCGGCAGTATTTAACAGAGCGACTTTATCTTGTAAGCCATAATGTGTTAGCTTTATGCGATTTGCGCCAAATGTATTTGTTTCAATAATATCGGCACCACTATTAATATAACTTTTATGTACTGCTGTTATGGCAGTAGGCTGCTCTAGATTCCATAATTCGGGGCAGGTGCCTGTAGGCAGGCCAGCATTGTGTAACATGGTTCCCATTGCGCCGTCAAAAATAGTTATCATTGTTGTTCAATCCTTTCTGGCTAGGCAGTTTATTTGTGGGCATTGGGGGCAAGTTGTATCTTGATACATGTAGCTAATAGTGGAGTCACACTGATTGGCAGTCAGTCCAATGATAGCAGTAATTGATTTACGTGGCTGAAGCATGCAGGAGTCGGTAGCTGTTAAATTGATCTCATGGGCATTGGCTAAATCCAAAATAAGCGGCTGTACTGCGATATCCCATTGTCCATATCCTGGGCTGAAACGGGGGAGTGCTAGATAGCCTTGTTGTGCAGCTTGTCTTTTTATGAATTCACAGACTTGGTCTGCAGCAACTTCTACGGCAGCTGTACCCGCTGCATCTAAAAGCAGTCCTGATGTATATTCACCGCTGATAAAATATTCGCTTACTTTGCTTTCAAGTTTTGGGCCGATTGTTAGTGCAACAACTACTACCTGAACGGCCCCAGAAAGATAGTTGATGATTTTTGGTGCTTGTAATGTAAGGGGTTTTGATGCCATGATAGTGGCAGTGCTGACATCATAGTTATATATCTGCCAGGTTGCTTGTGGATGAGCTAAGATATATGATTCTGTACATGCCTGATCGAGTAAGTGAGCAGGGAAATCCGTATATTGATCAAGGCCTGAATATCGTTTTATTTCGCTCATATTAAGAGGTTTTAATGCTGGATTATATATTGGCATAGTATTCCTCCTTGTGATGTGGTTTGTTAAAGTAGTTATTACTTATAGTTTAACCCAATTATTTTTTTACGCAATCAAAAAGTATAAAACTTTCCGATTGCAAAAAGCAGTCATAAATTACTTCAGCGACGATTTCATGGGCTTTGTTCGATGCATTAGTAGTTGAACTTCATTCTGTCTGCTTCTGGGGGCTTAGTGCAAGCTAAGTTTTCTTTATTAATAGTATTATGTAATAAAGAAGCCGCATTCCTTGAGGAAAGCGGCTTCTTTATTACAGCCTGTTCTTTCCTCTTATCTTTCAGAATCACTATACTCTGCTGGATTTAGCACCATTTGCATTACTGCCGGTTGCTGGGTGTCATCGGGCCAGTCCCTCGACCACTCTAGATAAGAGAGATAATTATTAAATTGGAACTTATGATAAAGTAAAAAACAATAAATGTCAATATTTTTCATATATATTGATAATTATAAATGTAAATATATGTATATCTACATTTATAAAATAACAATAATTTCAATTAGGTCATCTGAAGCATATTATTATCTTAATCCCAAAAAGCAGGCACAGGTCGCTTTAGCGACGATATGATGGGCTTTGTTCGATGCGTTGGCGGCGACGATTCTTTGCATCGGAGAAGACTTGCACAAGTCAAGTCTTTTCTTATGCTAGCTATTTTCGGCAGGAAATGTTCTGCATAGTGTGGAATGAGTTATATAGTTTATTGGAAATATAAATAAGAAGATGAGGTGAATGAATTGGTAAAAGTTATTGCGATTGCTAACCAAAAGGGAGGCGTTGGTAAAACAACGACTTCTGTTAATTTAAGCGCATGTTTAGCGGACTTAGGAAAAAAAGTATTGTTGGTTGATCTTGATCCACAAGGCAACTCCACTAGTGGATTTGGTTTTGATAAAACAAAGATAAAACAGTCTGTCTATGATATTTTGGTAAATGACATACCTGCAGACA